>Ga0209715_1000595_pt1 | contig 30475 bp, 26 predicted proteins | sample COGITO_mtgs_1205_2_FD_184809 | JGI IMG/M metagenome (GOLD analysis project Ga0209715, IMG submission 184809) | Pelagic marine microbial communities from North Sea - COGITO_mtgs_120503 (SPAdes) (version 2) | ecosystem: Environmental > Aquatic > Marine > Epipelagic ... | reverse complement strand
CGGCATTGTCTTGTGGTGTAACATTAACGATTTGAGAACTCGTATTTTGACAAGCTCCTGCCGGAGTTGTGTACTCAATTGTTATTTGATCGCCTGCAGTGTAGCCTGATAAAATACCCGTATTAAGGTCAATGGATGCTGTTCCTGTTTGAGCTGTTATTGCATATGTTCCACCTGGTAAAGCAACACCTGAAATTACGTTTACGGATGATTCACAGAAATCTACAGTTGTAAAAGCGGCATTGTCTTGTGGTGTAACATTAACGATTTGAGAACTCGTATTTTGACAAGCTCCTGCCGGAGTTGTGTACTCAATTGTTATTTGATCGCCTGCAGTGTAGCCTGATAAAATACCCGTATTAAGAGCAATCGTTGCAGCTCCTGTTTGAGCTGTTATAGCATAAGTTCCACCTGTGAGGGCGACACCTGAAATTACATTTACAGATGATTCACAGAAATCTACAGTTGTAAAAGCTGGATCATCAAGTGGAGCAATCGTTACTATAATTGGAATTCTAAAAGTACTCGGACATGCCCCAACATAATATGTGGTTGTACTACCTAAAGCGGGTGTAGAATATGTTAACCCTGTATTAATTGAAGCTCCACCAAACTGTTGAGTATACCAATTAATTGTTCCAGGAGCAACGCCAACTAATGTTACTGAAAGATTTGCTACATCTCCCGCACAAATTGCTACATCTGATCCAATAATATCAAAAAATGGTGACGATAAATTACCGACCCCAGGAGCTCCTTCAGTTGCACCATTATGCATGAAGTTATTCATATATGGAGAATTTGTCACTCCAGCAATTCCTGCTGATAAATTTTGCGTGGGAGCACCAGAACCAAATGATATACTCCCTCCTGTACCAGAACCACCAGGTCCATCAGCTTCTCTTGTCAAAAAAACACTATTATACAGCAATACCTGATCTCCACCATCACCACCGACAGCATCTAATATAATTGATCCAGGGATCGCAGTAGCATTCTCTATATATATTGCTCCAGCTGCACCACCACCACCAGCACCATCATTTCCTCTTCTTGTGTTTCCTCCACTCGTTGTATTATTGGCAGGGTTGGTTTTCTGACCATCTTGACCATTGACCTCCATGGTTCCTGATCCGGAAATAGTTCCATAACAAGTCAGGTAAACAATTCCTCCACCTCTTCCTCCAGCACCTGCTTCTCCATTATCTTGTTCACCAGCACCTCCACCTCCACCAAAAAACATGCGAGTTGCATCATAAGCTAATGGGTGACCTCCTCGGCCACCATTGTTTTTTCTTGCATCACCAGCCCACAAAGTTAGATTTGGACCATTCGTAGTCTCATCATTATCGGCAAAAGCTAAAGCATAACCTCCTCTACCACCACCTGAAGATACTGAACCTCCAAATCCGGCAAATTCTAAATCCCAAATAGCTGGTGTTCCAATTGGTATGCCATTTCCAGTATACGCTCCAGCTCCAATATTGGAACCACCACCACCACCACAATTTTGATAACCTGCACCACCACCGCCATTTGCAGCTCCTGAAATTCCATATCTAGAAAAGGCTAAATCATATTCAGCATGATATCCATATATTCCTTCTCCTTTTTCAGAACCTTCTCCAGGTTCAAAAGTTCCAAGGAAACGAGTCTGATCAGGTGCAGATGCATCACCATTTAAACTCACATTATCCAATTCTCCACCACGAAAACCAAATTCTGATGCACTGATTGATGAACCACCACTAATATCAACATTAGTTTCAGCTTCTATTGCAACAATCCCTCCAACTTGTCCATCCCAAATAGCAGGAATTATAGCATTCGAACCACCAGTTACTGACAAATTATCAAATCGAGGTACACGAACAATTTGTACTTTCCCGGTCTGATCATAACTGTTTTTCAAAGCACATTGTAAATTAATCGTATTTGCTCCCGAAACACTTAAGACTTCTATTTGCTCAAACTTTCCTGAATTGTTATAAGCAGTAACTTGCCCCCATAAATCAATACCTTCCCACCAATTCCAATCATAACCAATTGGCGATGTAAATACAGCTCCTGCGACAGTAATTGGATTAGTACTATAGTCCATATTCGCACCTTGCATTTGAATTATTAAAATTAAATCTCCAGGTGCCAAGTTTCCGCCAAAAACTCCACCAGTCATGGTATTATCATCGACCGTTAAAGCTATATTTCCTGCAGCAGCATTAGCTGTTAAAAAGGTGTAGGTATTTACAATATTATTCGCTGTAGAAGCATTGTAATCGCCATCTTTAGCCCTTTGAGAAACACAATCAAAAGAAAGAAGGATAGCAAAAGAAATTGCGAGGGAAATTCTAATTAGATTCATAAGTAGTTTAATTCAAAAATAGTTTATGCACAGTACTTCAAGTCTCTTTTTAAAGAAACTCAATCATTAGACGCAATATACTTATAATAAGTTGGGTTTTATATAAATTTTTCAGGTAATTGAACTGCAATATCAGCTACAGCAGGACATATTTCAACATTCCTTAATGTTAAATCTAAAATTGAGATAATTCGCTTCCTATCTGTATGAGGATATTCTTTACAAGCCTGGGGGCGATAATCATAAATACTACATGAATTATCATCACTTAAGAAAGTGCAAGGTGTCTGTTTTAGAACCAAATCACTGTCCTCATCTTTTCTCAAATAGTGCCTTTCAAATTCACCATCAGTCATCTTTAATTTCTTTGCTATTCTTTTAACATCAATAGCTCTGAATATTGGACTGGTTGTTTTACAACAATTTGCGCATGATAAACAATTGATTTTCTCAAATGCTTTCTCATGTAAATCATGGAATACCGCATCGACTTTATTGTGCTTTTTCTTGCTTAGCTTTTTAAATGATTTTTTTATATCAACCATCATTTCAGCTGCATCGTCAAGTTCTTTCTGATATTTCATGATTTATCCTATTGATTTTTTTTACACTTAACACGAATTTACACAAACTATGGATAAAGACGACTTAATTATTATTGATGGAAGACCTTCATTTTATGCAACTTACATGGCGGAATTTATTAAAGGGAAAGTTATCAAAGTAGAACTATTTACCTTGAATTTCCATTGAACGGAGTGTATTAATCATCAATGACGCAATTGTCATTGGTCCCACCCCACCAGGAACAGGCGTAATGTATGAGCACTTATGAGCCACATTAGCAAAATCGACATCACCTTTAAGAGCCCATCCGTTCTTTTTAGAACTATCGGCAACCCGTGTAGTACCAACATCAATAATAACTGCTCCTTCCTTCACCATGTCTTCAGTGACAAATCCTGGACTTCCGATTGCCGCAATAATGATATCCGCAGCAGCTACCTTTTCTTTTAGGTTTTTAGTTCTACTGTGTGTTAAGGTCACAGTGCAATTGCCAATTTCAGTATTTTTTGCTAGCATTATGCTTAATGGCATTCCCACAATATTACTCCTACCTATAATAACACAATCTTTTCCACTGGTCTCAATTTTGTTTCGTTTCATCAACTCTAATATCCCAGCAGGTGTTGCTGGAAGAAAAGCTGGAAGATTTAGCATCATTTTCCCTAAATTCTCCGGATGAAAGCCATCTACATCCTTTACTGGGTCTATTGCCATGGTTATTTTTAATTCATCTATGTGTTCTGGTAATGGTAATTGAACAATAAACCCATCAATTTCATCATCATTATTTAGAGCTATTACTTTTGCCAATAACTCTTCTTCTGAAACAGTATTATTGTATTTAATTAAACTAGAATTAAACCCAATCAAATCGCAAGCTTTCACCTTTGCGTTAACATATGTCATAGACCCCCCATCATTTCCAACCAATATTGCTGCTAAATGAGGAATCTTTTTATTTTGGGCTGATCTTGTATCAACTGCTAGTTTCAACTCATCTTTTATGCCTTGAGCAGTTGCTTTACCGTCTAATAATTCCATAGTTGAATTTTTCACTAATATAAAAACTCATTTTCAATAAATCTTATTTCTATTGGTTTTTTAACTTTACAGAAAACTTAATTATGATAAAAATTATTTTTCTTCTAAGCTGCACAATATTATTGAGTCTAAATACAAATGCGCAAGACTTTGAAATGAATGGAAGTGAAATTGGCTTTGACGTATCATTTTCTAGTTCCACGCTGGGAGGAAATGTAGGTCTCGGATTAAAATACGGTCTTAAGTTTGGAGAAAATTTAATTCTAGGACCTTCGGCACGCTATGAAAGAACATGGGTGAAAAATCAAACCACCGGATTAAATGGCTCATATAATGTTTACGGTGGTGGAGTGTTTGTGCACGGGCGATTTTTCAACGTTTTGTTTGCTGGAGTAGAATATGAAATACTAAAATCACCCTTTGCAGTAAACGGTTTACTCTCAGTTTCAAATTCATGGGCGCACACACTTTTTTTAGGAGGTGGGTTTTCTAAAGAATTTAATGAAAGCTTTAGAATTAATGCAGGTATTTATTATGATTTAATAAATGCAGAGAACAGTCCATTCAGGAGATCATACTCCGTTTCGCAAAAAAATGAACTTGGACAGGTTGTTAAAATTTACCCAATAATTTTCAGGTTGGCATTTTTCATCCCTTTATCTTAACAAAAAAAACGCCTTGATTGCTCAAGACGTTTTTTAATTTTATTGTTCTAATTAAATTAAAAATTAATTAGTTGAATATCAAAAATAAGCATAGAATAAGGCTTAATGACTCCTCCTGGCTGAGGATAAGCACCGTAAGCTAACTCTTGTGGGACATAAACTCTAAATTCAGCACCACGTGACATCAACTGAAGAACTTCTGTCCATCCTTTAATTACTCCCAAAACTGGAAATGATATTGTCTCACCTCTATCAATTGAACTATCAAAAACAGTTCCGTCAATCAACGTACCGTGATAATGAACAGTTACTTCATCTGAAGTTGTTGGACTAACACCTGTTCCTTTTTTAATTACTTCATATTGCAAACCAGATGCAGTTGTAATCACACCATCTTTCGATCTATTTTGAAGTAAAAAATCTTCTCCATCTTTTCTCATAGCTCCCCATTGGCGCTCCATTTCTTCCTCCATAATTGACTGAATACCCTCAGAAAATTCATCATCCACTACTTTCTGGTCTGCAGATGAAAGCAAAAGTGTATCACGTCCATAAAGTCCTTCTTCAAATCCAAGGTACAACATAGCTGTGTCAATGCCACTCGCTTTCTTGAAACCGTCTAATTTAGAAAATAATGAAAAACTCATGTATCTTCCGATACAAGTAGACCCTTCAGCTAAAAAACTTTCATCAAAATCAGTACCTGTAGAGCCAAGAAGACCTTCAATTGACTTACCACAATCTGGTTCTAAAGTAGAATAATTCATCTTAAAGCCTTTAATCAACTCTAATTTATCGAGACGAGTTGCTTCAAAGTTATCGTTTTCAATTAATTCTTTAGCATTACTAGCCCCAAGTGTAAAGGCTAATTTCTCTTCAAATGACTCTAGTTTTAACTTTTCTTCTTCTGTTGTGCACGAAAAAAACAATCCACAAACAACAATACTATATAATATCTTTTTCATTATGCTATTTCAATAAGTTCAACATCAAAAATCAAAGCCATAAAAGGCTCAATCGGACCACCTGGATGAGGAGTTGCTCCATATGCTAAATTGTGTGGTATATATAATCTATACTTTGAACCAGTTGACATTAATTGTAAAGCTTCTGTCCAACCTGGGATTACTTGATTCACACCAAAACTAGCAGGTTGACCTCTATCAACAGAACTGTCAAAAACGGTACCGTCAATTAATGTTCCGTGATAATGCACAGTTACATTACTTGTATTAGTTGGCTTATCACCTGCACCTTCTTCAATTACTTCATATTGTAATCCTGATTCAGTTGCTGTAATACCTTCTTTCTTCAAGTTCTCAGCTAAGAAAACATCTCCTTTTGCTTTATTATCACCAAATTCAGCTTCACTTTTTTCTTGCAAAAAGTTTTGAATAATTGTATTAGCCTCTTCTGGCGTATATTTTAATTCTTTTTGTTCAAAGGTATCCTTGATTGCTTCTGTTATTACTTCAGGGGAAATCCCTTGTAAATTTTGCTGTAACAGACTTCCTCCTAAACTCATTCCAACACAGTAACTAACTGCTTTTATATCTTCACTCATTATTATATATTTTCTGCAAATATAACTTTTCCTTTCAGAAAAAATCGAGTTTTTTTTTTCTTTCTTAAGTGTTCTTAACTACTTTTATGAAAAAAACGAATGAAGCGAAAGTTACCTCTTATTACTTCAATTATAACTGTATTAATCCTGTTTTCAGCTTACTTTTTTTATAAGAATTACTTTTCAAGTTTTTACATTGCAAATCCTTCACAGGCAATACAGATGAATCTTTATGAATCTACTACTCTAGAATTGAACAAGACTAGAAACCAAAAAAATATTTTTTCGCTTGAAATTGATCTTAAATGCACAAGTCCTTCAAATTTAATAATCGAACTTTCTGATTCACTTAATAATCCGCAACATTCTCTAAGGATTAAAAAAGGAGAAATCAATAACATTTTTAAATTTGACTGGTACTCAAGCCAATGTAATTTGTCTATTTCCTGTATTAATAAAACGGATAAACTTCCAGGATTAGTTAATATCGAGTATCGTTTTTTAGGTTTAAACTAGGCTACCCACATTATCCTTTCCAAGCCAACGAAGGACATTGTCTTTCCAAATCTCATCAGCTTCTTTTTGAGTCAATATCTCCGACTCTACTGCAAAATCGATTACTCTTCCTGGATAAGAATTGGCCACTCCTTCCATTTCACCTAAAGGATATGGATCATCGAGACCAGCTATAATTTGACTAGAGCCCACTCTAGTTTTTAGAAGTTGAAGCGTATATGAATCATGCACTAAAGTATCAAAAAACAAATTCTCATGGCCCAATGAAACTCTTGGATCATTGGCGTCTTCAAATAAATCTGGTCGGCCATCATATCCTTGCAACCGCCTTCCATAATTCGCTTGACCTAACATACAACCATGCGCAAAGCATGTTCGAATGTTAGGAAATTTATTGACAAAATCCATTAGAGAATACATGTGCAAAGAATCTGCTGTTTGTGCCATCATCCATACCAAGTGAAATCTCCAATATTGATCTTTTAATTTAATCATTTTTTGAGCATCATAAGGATGAAGTTCTATCGCTAAATTATATTTATTAGCAAGTTCAAAAATTGGAAGAGTACTTTCATCAATTACTGACAACCACTCTTCGTCCTTATTAAGAAAATGGGTAGGCAAACAAAGTAAATTCATTTTTAAATGGTTGACGCACCGTTCTATTTCAACAAGAGAATCATCTAAATATAATGGTTGAACTACAAAGCCAGCTGTGAATTTATCTGGTCTTCTTTCTTGAACACTTGCATTAAAATCATTTTGCCATCGTATCGTATCGTACGCATCCTTTTTTTTCCAACCATTACAATACAGCTGAGATAGATTTAACATAACACCATGGTCAATACTATTCTTTTCCATCCATTCAATTTTCTCCTTAAAGAAAAAACTTGAATCCGTAATAGGTCTAGACCAATCATCTTGGCGCATAAATTTTTTATCCTCATCAATCCAAAACAATCGTTTTTCCTTCATGAACTTAGGAATCTCACTTGGTTCTGGTAAAATATGGCCATGGCCATTTATTTTATACTTCTGCATATTGAAGAAACGTTTAATACAATTCTCTCAAAAATAAGTAAAAGAATCAAAAAAGGGTATTTCAAAATGAAATACCCTTTTTATCAATTATAATATAAAATCATTTAATTCTTAATTAGTCTCTTTCTAATCAAAGAATTATCCGTTTTTATTTCTAGGTGATAAACCCCATGTGAAAATTCGCTAACATCAATTTGAATTTTTTCAAACTGCTTCGTTTTATTACTGTAAACTAATCTTCCTGTTGCATCAAAAATCAGAATAGAGCTTATGTTGACATCTGTCCCGGCAATAGTTATTAAATCATTTGCTGGATTTGGATAAACTGAAACAAACTCAATTACAGCACCCTCAATTCCTGCACATCCATCAACTATCTGAATACTGTTCGCAGAGTTAGAACATCCGTTACCATCTGTAAAGGTATAAGTCAATGTATAGGTTCCGATTCCTATTACTGGATCAAATAAATTTGCCATAACACTAGGCCCTGAATAGTCACCTCCATTTGGCAGACCTCCTAACAATGAAATCGCTGATGAAGTTAAACAAACCGTGTCAAGATCCGCGAAGGTAACAACTGGTAAACTGATAGGATTTGCAATCTCTGAACCAGGAGAACTTTCACAACCATTCACTGTTTGAGTGACCGTGTATGTTCCACCCGATGTTACAGTGATTGAAGGTGTCGTTTCTGTTGTTGACCAAACTAAATTCGTTCCTGATGCTGTCAATGTCGATGAACCACAGTTATCAACAACAGTAACTATTGGTGCACTTGGTATTGCAATTGGTGCAACCATTCCTGATCCGTTCGAACTAACACAACCACCAACGGTTTGAGTGACTGTATATGTTCCACTTGACGTTACAGTAATTGAAGGTGTCGTTTCTGTTGTTGACCAAACTAAATTCGTTCCTGATGCTGTCAATGTCGATGAACCACAGTTATCACCAACAGTAACTATTGGTGCACTTGGTATTGCAATTGGTGCAACCGTTCCTGATCCGTTCGCACTAACGCAGCCACCAACTGTTTGAGTGACTGTGTATGTCCCACCCGATGTTACATTGATTGAAGGTGTCGTTTCTGTTGTTGACCAAACTAAATTTGTACCTGATGCTGTTAACGTAGATGAACCACAGTTATCAACAACTGTAACGATTGGTGCACTTGGTATTGCAATTGGTGAAGCTATTTCTGATCCGTTCGCACTAACACAACCACCAACTGTTTGAGTGACTGTGTATGTCCCATCTGATGTTACATTGATTGAAGGTGTCGTTTCTGTTGTTGACCAAACTAAATTCGTTCCTGATGCTGTTAACGTAGATGAACCACAGTTATCAATAACCGTCAAAATTGGTGCACTTGGTATTGAAATTGGTGCAGCTATTTCTGATCCGTTTGCACTAATGCAACCACCAACGGTTTGGGTGACTGTATATGCTCCTCCTGCTGTTACAGTTATTGAAGGTGTTGTTTCTGTAGTTGACCAAACTAAATTCGTCCCAGTTGCTGTCAAGGAAGATGATCCACAATTATCAAGAACTGTTACAATTGGTGCGTTTGGTATTGCTATAGGTGTAGCTGTTCCTGATCCATTCGTACTAATACAACCACCTACTGTTTGAGTTACGGTATATGTTCCTCCTGTTGTTACAGTTATTGAAGGTGTTGTTTCTGTAGTTGACCAAACTAAATTCGTCCCAATTGCTGTCAAGGTAGACGAACCACAATTATCAACTACGGTAACTACAGGTGCACTTGGCGCCAAAGGATCTACAATCATTGAATTTATTGTATTAGAGGTACATCCATCATCAAATGTTATTGAATAATTTCCAGCACCTAAACCTGTAATTGAAGAGGGTAAGTTCTGCCCTGGTAAATTACCCGATGTTGTTCCTGTCCATGATATTGTACCCGAACCAGAACCAAGTATTTGAATCGCCCCATCTGCATCACCGCAAACTGAAGGAGTAGATATCGTTCCTTCCGAAATTATTGGAACAACGCTTGGACTCGCTATTCCTGTTCCCAAAAGACTTGTACATCCGTCAATAGTTTGAGTTACTGTGAATGGCCCACCTGATCCAACTGTAATACTTGGAGTTGTTTCTGTCGTTGACCAAACTAAATTCGTTCCTGATGCAGTTAAGGTTGAAGCCCCACAACCATCAACTACTGTCACTACTGGTGTGTTTGGAATTGAAATTGGCGCTGCTGTTCCTGATCCATTTGCACTTATGCATCCGTCAACGGTTTGAGCTACCGTATATGTTCCTCCAGTTGTAACAGTTATTGAAGGTGTTGTTTCTGTTGTTGACCACACTAAGTTTGTTCCCGATGTCGATAATGTAGAGAAATCACAATTATCAACAACCGTCACAACAGGTGCATTAGGAATGGTAATTGGAGCAGCAGTTCCTGATCCAATCGCACTAATACAACCATCCACTGATTGAGTTACCGTGTATACTCCTCCCGCTGACACATTGATTGAAGGTGTCGTTTCTGCTGTTGACCATAATAGATTAGATCCAGAAGTAGTCAAGGTAGATGATCCACAATTATTAACTATTGTAACAACTGGTGTTGCCGGAGGTGTTGGATCAATTATTGACTCAGCAAGTAGGTTAGAAGTACAAATACCATCATCAAATGTTATCGTGTAAGATCCTGCAATCAATCCAGTTAAAGTATGTGGTAAACTTACAGATCCAGTGCTCCCAGTCATTGCCCCATTCCAATATATAGTTCCCGTTGAACTGCCATTTATTGTAATGGTACCATCAGATCCTGAACATACCGTTGGTCCAGTTGAACCTGTTAATGTAATAAATAGCGGTGGTGAAGGATTTGCAAATATTGACCCAGAAAGTGAGGTACATCCACTAACTGTTTGAGTCACCGAATAAGTTCCTGGTATAGTCACCCCAATAGATGTTGTTGTTTCACTTGTTGACCAAAGAAGATTAGTTCCAGAAGTAGTCAAAGTTGAAGCCCCACAACCATCAACTACTGTTACTACTGGTGTGTTTGGAATTGCAACTGGTGCTGCTGTTCCTGATCCATTTGTACTAGAGCAACCTCCAATTGTTTGAGTTACCGTATAGGTTCCACCAGTTGTTACAGTGATTGAAGGTGTTGTCTCTGTTGTTGACCAAACTAAATTCGATCCTGTTGCTGTTAATGTCGATGAACCACAGTTATCAACTACGGTAACTGCTGGTGCAGTAGGTATTGCCGTTGGACTTGCTACACCTGTTCCTGAAAGACTCGTACATCCCCCAACAGTTTGAGTTACTGTGAATGACCCACCTGTTCCAACTGTAATACTTGGAGTTGTTTCTGTCGTTGACCAAACTAAATTCGTTCCTGTTGCTGTTAATGTTGATGAACCACAGTTATCAACTACAGTAACTATTGGTGTCGATGGTGTTACACCTGGATTAGCAACACCCGTTCCAGGAAGACTTGTACAACCTGAAATTGTTTGAGTTACAGTATAAGACCCACCAGTTCCAACAGTTATACTTGGTGTTGTTTCTGTTGTCGACCAAAATAAATCCGTCCCTGTTGTTGTTAATGTTGACGTTCCACAATTATCAACTACAGTTACTATTGGTGCAGAAGGAATTGTCGTTGGATTGGCTACACCTGCACCCTGTAATGAAGTACATCCATTAACTGTTTGAGTTACGGTATATGATCCACCAGTTCCAACTGTAATACTTGGAGTTGTTTCTGTTGTTGACCAAACTAAATTCGTCCCAGTTGTTGTCAATGTCGTTGATCCACAATTATCAACTACAGTTACAACCGGAGCAGTAGGAATTGTTATTGGATTAGCAACTCCCGTTCCTGCCACACTTGTACAACCTCCGATTGTTTGAGTGACAGTATAAGACCCACCTGTTCCTACTATAATACTTGGTGTTGTTTCTGTTGTCGACCAAACTAAATTCGTCCCGGTTGTTGTCAATGTTGAAGTACCACAATTGTCTACTACAGTAACTACTGGAGCAGCAGGAATCGCTGTAATTGTTACATCTTGTGTTGATGAATTCACACAACTTCCATTTGTCGTATAAAGAACTGCATATGTACCTGGTGTAGAACCAGCTAGATCAATGAGTCCTGTCAAAGTATTAATAATTAAACCTGGGGTTGATGAAAAACTTCCACCACTTAACCCTGAAATTGTTGCAGTTGGATCAACATCACCGACACAGTAATTTGACGCTGAATAATTAAATGCTGCATCGTCTAATGGATCAACGTCTATCGTTATTGACTCACAAACACCAGAGGCAGCACAGTTTCCTTCTCCGCGAATGTAATAAGTAGTGCTAGCACCTGTTGGAGTTACTAGAACGCTCCCTGAATTAGAACTCGTGACTTGCGTTCCGCCGCACGAACTAGTATAAACTTGCCAATCAGATGCATCATTTAGATTTCCAGAGATATTAATTGTCGCCTCTTCTCCATCGCAAACTGAAGGAACCGAAGTCAATGTTGGCACATCTGGCTCAACACAAACTAAAATCCCAGTTATGTTAATGTTATCGATATATATGTTATTTCCATATCCCGCAAGGTTTTTAAATGAAATAATTACTGATTCTTGCCCGTCATATAAAGATAAGTCAATTGTTTCATTTCTCCATGTGCCTGGAGAGTATGCACTCGTTATATCTGGGTCAGTAGCTAAAACAGTTCCATTCTTCAAATAAACACTAGAAAAAGTTGTTCCACAATCTGTTGACACCAATACTTCAAGACCATCAGTAAAAGTCCCATTATATTGAGCATAAGCGACATCAAATGTCATTGTGACAGATGTTTGACTTTGAAAAGTCAACGGTTCAATTCGAATTTCATCATCAGAGCCTCTATTATCATTTGTAAAATTGTCAAATTGCATTGAATTACCCGCTGAAGGAGCATTCCCTATCGTTCCAGATCTAATCCAATCACCCGGGCCGCCGGCATCAATTATATTCCAGTTCGTTGGAGGAAACGTAACTGCTGTAAAACCCTCAACTAAAGGGAGAGTTACTGAATTTACTGTTGTTACTGAAGTAATTAATGAGTTCGTCGATATACAGCCATTCCCATCGGTATATTGCACTGTATAGTCACCCGCACTTGTTACCACAATATTTTGAGTAGTTTCCGTTGTAGACCATGTATTTCCTGAAACTTGTGAAGATGATAATGTAACTGTATTTCCTTGACATATTGCTGTTGCTCCTCCAGCTGAAATAACCGGTGCACTTGGTAATGGATTAACAGTAACAACCTCAACCAGAGAAATTGAAGAACAACCACCTCCATCAGTAAAAGTAACACTATAAGATCCTGAAGTTGAAACCACAATAGATTGAGTTGATTCACCAGTTGACCATAAAATACCTGATACTTCAGATGAAGTTAATGTAACTGTATTTCCTTGACAAAATGTTGTAGAACCACTTGTTGAAATGGTAGGTGCTGCTGGAGCACCTGGATCAATTAATGAAGAATTAATAGTGTTTGAATTACATCCTACGGATGAAATGAAATCGATGACATAATTTCCTGCTCCCAAATTTGGGATTGTATAAGGAAGGGTAATTCCATTGGCACTTCCAGATGCTGATCCTGACCAAGAAATATCTCCACTCCCTGAACCACCAACTTGAATTGAACCAGTTGCTGTTGCACAAGTTACCGGGTTTGACGTTGATTGTTCATTTATTACCGGATTTGCATTCACTGTTAGTGTTGCGGATGAAGAAAGATCTGAGCCACAACCATTTGACACGTTGCACCTGTACAAGTTTCCATTCATTGAATTTGTTATTCCACTAAGAGTTAGTGACGAAGTCGTTGCATTGGAATATACACCTCCATTTGAGATTGTATTCCAACTGCCACCACCATTTGTACTTTCTTCCCAATAATAAACTAATGTTGCCGTACCAGTATTCGATATCGAATAAGTGACATTACTGTTCTCACATCCTGTTTGATTCGTTGGTTGAGTTGCTATCACTGGAGCTATACAAGTAGGCATAATGTAGACGCCATAATCTTCAACATCTCCAATAAATAAATTTGAAGCACAAGTCCTTTCATTGTTTGTTAATGTCCCTGCTTCGCCATACACTCTCATCCTTAAAAGCGTATTTTCAACGGCGGTCAATGGAATTGTAACGTTTCCTATTACCGTTGTTGATGTGTTAGTTGCTCCTGTAGTACCAGAAAGCACTAATTCTCCAGCCTCAAAAAGGCCGTTATTATTATAATCAATGTACACTTCTGCTATTTCTACAGCTGAGCCACCTGCTCTTAATGAAATTTCCATTGGATATGTTACTCCAGGAGCTACAACTGTGTTGGCTGCACAAGAAAAATCTGTATAACCGCCATTAAGTGAAGTACTGGTTGAATTTGAAATTGTATTAAACACAACATTATTCATTGTATTTGCAAAATTACCCGTATTACTTGAGCCAGCTGCACAAGCTCCGACTGGAGAAACTCCAACAACTAATGATGCAGGCTTTGTTAATGAGTTTGTCCCAAACGAGTTAGTTACTTCGAGTGTAACATCATATACTCCTGCTACACCGATTGAAAAATTAGGGTTTTGCAATGTCGAAAAAAAACTATTTACCCCGTCAGTAATTGTCCAACTAAAGGTAATGTTTGACCAGTACGTTGAATCTAAAAATGTATTTGGTGTGCAAGACGATAAATCAACCATTTGAAAATCATTTCCAATACACACAAAGGAATTGCTCGCACTGAAGTCTACTGCGGCTATACTTGGCGGAACCAATGACATATTTCCATTAATTTCTAAGAAGGATGCCCTCGTTGAAGTTAGTGCCGCAACCATTCTTGTTCTTTGCCCTGCCGTAAATTCATCTTGGCAATAATCGGCAGAATAATCGAGGTAATTATGAATAAATTCTTCCGTTGTTGTTCCTGTACATGGGTTGGTACCGATTACACAATCACTTGAACTACGAGTATGAGGTGGAGTATCACAGACTCGATCTCCATCTGCATTACAATTTCCATTTGTAGGACAACCAGATCCATCACCTTCAAAAGTATGGTAAAGATTAAATGCATGTCCTAATTCGTGAACTCCTGTTGTACTCGAGTAGTCTTTAAAATTATTGGCTAAAACTACTGTCCCATCATTTGAAAAACCATGACTTGATGCAAAATATGCGTAACCTTGTATACCAGAACCTCCGTTATTATTATCGATTTCAGATACAATCCAAATGTTATAGTATTCAGTTTGATTCCAAACACTAATTGCTTTCAAAGAAGCATCTGTTATACCTGACACATCAGACATGACACCACTTGCCATATAGGTTGCGTTACCGGTCATGTCTATTCGTACGATACCGTCCGTGCAATTCCCTGAAGGATCTCTAACAGCTAAAACAAATTCAATGGTAGCATCAACGCCATTCCCATCACCTGCTGTACCTGGAATTTTCCGATAACGCTCATTCATCGCCTGAATTGCACCTCTAATTTGTGCATCGCTTAATTCAGTGAGGACATTACCCGTTTCCATAACATGGACAACAACGGGAACTCGATTATCCGTGGAAGAAACCCTTTGCGAGGCATCATTATTCCGCATATAAATTTCAAAGTCATCTGTTCTTTGTTTATAAACAGTATTATTTAACATTTCATGCCTATGCCTTGAATCAAAGCCACATTCATTGTTGTTAACAATATTTTGAGTAGTTGTTTGTAAGACTTGAGAGAATAGTGGGGTGTTAAACATAGAGGCACCAACAATAGTGCATATCAATAATGATAGTCTCATAAATTTAGTTTTAGCTATCAATCAAAAAATGTATGATTGACGGAGTTTTATAACAGTTTCACTAAAAATAGGAAATTATCTTCGATTCTGAAAGTTTATTTGTACTTTATTGTTAACACCTCACTAAAACAGCGAATCAACAAATTCAATGCGATTAAATGCCTGTAAGTCATCCATACCTTCGCCCACACCAATATATTTAACTGGGATTTTCATTTGATCAGATATTCCAATTACGACCCCACCTTTAGCTGTGCCATCTAGCTTTGTAACTGCCAAAGCGTTAATATCTGTTGCCAAAGAGAATTGTTTTGCTTGTTCAAATGCATTTTGACCGGTTGAACCATCTAATACTAATAAAATTTCATGAGGCGCACCTGGCACGATCTTATCCATCACTCGCTTAATCTTGGTCAATTCATTCATCAAATTCACCTTATTATGAAGACGACCAGCCGTATCTATTATAACAACATCTGAATTTTGTGCTTTAGCAGACTGTAAAGTGTCAAAAGCAACGGAAGCTGGATCAGCATCCATTCCCTGCTCAACAATAGGAACATCTACTCGTTTTGCCCACAATTTCAATTGTTCAACTGCAGCAGCTCGAAACGTATCAGACGCCCCAAGTAATACTTTTTTTCCTGATGTTTTAAATTGATAGGCAAGCTTCCCAATAGTTGTGGTTTTCCCAACGCCATTAACTCCAACGACCATAATAACGTGAGGTCCTTCTTCATGTTTTGGGACTTCAAAATTAATAATTTCAGAGGAATTACTCTCTTCTAATAAGCTTGCTATTTCTTCCTTCAGAATTAAATTTAATTCATTCGTTCCAAGAAATTTATCTTTGGCAACTCGTGCTTCAATTTTTTCGATGATCTTTAATGTAGTGTCAACTCCAACATCTGATGTTATTAAAATTTCTTCCAGATTATCAAGAACCTCAGCATCTACTTTAGTCTTACCAGCGATTGACCTAGATACTTTAGTCAGAAAACTTTGCTTCGTCTTCTCCAACCCTTTATCCAGTGTCTCTTTCTTTTTTTTTGAGAAAAAATTAAATAAGGCCATAATTTAAAACAACAAAAGCTTCTACCATTGGCAGAAGCTTATAATAAATATTAAGACAAGTAAGTTCTAGTTCTTAGAGAACCATTCTTGAACCTTCTTATTATGTACGATTTCTTCTTTAAATGAATAAGCTCCAGATTTTTCTGACTTAACCATTTTAATCACTTTTGTATGCTCTTTTCCGCCACCTTTCTGTAAGGATGCTACTACTTTCTTTGCCATGCCTAAAAGTTATTTAATTTCTTTATGAACCGTATTACGCTTCAAAATTGCATTATACTTCTTAATCTCCAGTCTATCAGGAGTATTTTTTCTATTCTTCGTTGTAATATAACGAGAGGTTCCTGGTTTACCAGACTCTTTGTGCTCTGTACACTCCAAGATAACCTGAACTCTATTTCCTTTCTTTGCCATTTTCTATCTATTTTTTCTACTATTAATTGTAGAAAATCGATTTACTTAATATATCCTTTTGCTCTTGCTTCCTTGATGCATACCGCAATACCCTTTTTATTGATTGTTCTCAACGCTGACGTTGAAATCTTCAATGTTATGTATTCATTCTCCTCTGGAATGAAAAATTTCTTAGTAATTAAATTAGGGTAGAACTTCCGCTTTGTTTTGTTCATTGCGTGAGAAACATTGTTCCCTACCATTACTGACTTTCCTGTGATTTGACAAACTCTTGACATCTCTATAATTTTAAACCGTATACTAATTCGGGGTGCAAAGAAACCTATTATTTTCTAACCTGCCAAGCATTTTTCAACTTTTTTCTATAAAATATTCATCAATTCACAACGAAGTAAATTTAACGAAGTCAATACTGCCGATTTTATAATACGCTCACGACTGTTTCCAAAGGTCTTGTTTAAAGAAAATACACCTTCAGGAGTTGCTATAGCTATCCATACAAAACCAACTGGTTTTTCGCTAGAGCCTCCATCCGGTCCAGCAACACCTGAGGTTGAAATACAATAATCAACATTCAATTTTGCCTTTCCATTGATCGCCATTTGTTCAACGACTTCTCGACTCACAGCCCCGTACTTTTTAAGTGCAACTTCAGAAACATGTACGTTAGAAATTTTCACTTCATTCGCGTAACTTACTATGCTCCCTTTGAAATATTTAGAACATCCGGCAATTTTGGTGATTTCATTCGCTATACCTCCACCTGTAAAACTCTCAACAGTAGCCAATGACTTTTCATGTTTTACTAACAACTCCCCTACAACTTCCGACAGCGAAGATTCATTTCGTGCATAAAGATACCTCGGTAACTTCAGTTCTATTTTATTAATAGCATCTTCAATTTTATCTCTATTTGTTTTACAATCTTTAGAATTAAACCGAATTCTTAACGCACTAGTAGACGGTAAATAAGCTAATTTAACACCATCATTAGTTAACTCAATTTCAATATCTTTGATCTGTTCTGCTAAATAGGATTCTCCAATACCTTGAAAACTTATTGTTTTTGAATACAGTAAATCTATATTGAAACGCTCAAACAGACGTTCAAATCCTTCCCTTCCCAAAATATGTTTCATCTCATAAGGGACACCAGGCAAACTAATCACAACTTTCCCGTTCTCTTCAAACCACATTCCAGAAGCAGTTCCCAATTCATTCTTTAAAATATGTGCTGACTTAGGTAATGCCGCCTGTTGGATATTCACGTCCAACATTTCTAAATCACGTTTATCAAAGTATCCTTGAACTCTCTTCAGTACATCTTCATTAATGATCAAGTCAGTTTTAAAAAACCTGGCTAAGGTAGACTTTGTAATATCATCATCAGTAGGTCCTAGCCCACCAGTTATTATCACAACATCAGCTCTTGTCATTGCTAAGCTTAACGATGATGTAATTATATTCTCATCATCCTTAATTGTCGTCCCATAGCTAACAGCAACACCTCTTATTGATAATTGTTCTCCAATCCAAGTTGCATTGGTATTAACTGTTTGTCCAATTAACAATTCATCTCCGATAGAAATTAACTCAACTTTCAATTCTTTACTTTTTTATACTTAACGATTGACTCGATGTGTCCTGTATGAGGAAACTGGTCAACCAATGAAATCTTTTCTAATTGATAACCTGAATTGACTAAAGTATCAGTATCTCTAGCTTGAGTTGAGGGATTGCATGAAATATAAACAATGTTTTCAGCTTGTAAAGCGATAACTTTGAGTAATGTTTTGGGTGCAATTCCAGCTCTTGGCGGGTCCAGTATTATCGATTTAATTTTCCCAATATAATTAGGATATTCTCGTAAAAACTTACCTACATCAGCAGCATAAAAATCAATCCCTTTTACGTTATTTCGCTCTGCATTTTTCCTTGCATCGATAATAGCCTCTTCAACAATGTCCACTCCGATGATTTTCACTTTATCATTTTTTGAAGCTAAAATTTGCCCAATGGTTCCTGTTCCACAAAATAAATCCATTACCACATCGTCTGCGTTCAGTTCCTCTTCAAAAATATAATCAATTGCCTTGGTGTAAAGCTTTTCCGCACATTTTGGATTAGTTTGAAAAAAACTTTCCATTGATATTTCGAATTCTAAACCAAGAAGTTGTTCTACAATTATTGGAGAGCCATGTAATAACGTGCAATCACCATTTTCTATTTTAGCACGATCAGCTACATTATCATTTATAGTATGTTGCAGTCCGGCAAGTCTATCGCCTAATTTCTCAATAAGGAAATTCGAAAATTCCGTTGCATTAAAATTCTCAACTCCTTCCGATGACGTAACTAGATTTAACAATAATTTATCTTGATAAAAGGACTTTCGAACAACAATATGTCTGAAAAAACCTGTCTTCTGAGGTGGATGCCAAGCTGTTAATCCTGAATCTTTTAGGTAATTTCTGACATCAATAAGAATTGTTTCCCACTCTTGATCAAACATTCCACTAGGTTTATCTAAGGATTCCACTTTCCACCATGTCCCTCGTCTTTTAAAGCCAAGTGCAAATGCACCGTCAATATCCTCTCCTGTAGCTCGATCATGCTCTATACAAGAAAAACTATATTCCATTTTATTACGGTAGAAAAAATGGTTTGGTGATGAAATAAACTCATCTAAAAAGTCTATAGGCTCTTGAACTCCTCCAATCCTTCTAAATATCTCTAATGTTGAGGATTGTTTTTCCTTTTCTTGATTTTTTATTGGAACATAAATATATGGACCACCTGAAATCTCTTGATATTCAGAGATTACCTCTATTGGTGAACGCTTAATCACATCGATTAATTTAGCCTCTGCGTATCGTTTTCTCTTTTTTGAAACTCGCGCATTCACTGTTTGACCAGGAAAAGTATTATCAACAAAAACAACGTAATCTCCATTTTCAGTTGGTATTTTAGCAATACCTTTTCCTCCAAATGCATATCCAATAATGTCTAGTGTAATAATGTCGGCTCTTTTAAACATAAGTTTAGGAGTTAGGATACTATATCATCCCTTTGATTACTCCTTTTTCGGAGTTTGCAATAAAATCAAGTATTTGTTTTCTTATTTTAGAATCCGCAATTGTCGCTTTAATCGCCTCAACGCCTTTAGAGACATTGTTGTTTTGGACATATAAGATTCGATAAACATCCTCAATTTCTCTTATATCAGTATCTGAATACCCTCTTCTGCGCAGTCCAACAGAATTGACACCTGCAAAATTTAATGGTTCTCTAGCCGCTTTGACATAAGGAGGTATATCTTTTCTAACAAGTGAAGCACCACCAATAAAAGCATGCTCACCAATATGCACAAACTGTTGTGCAGCAACTTTCCCTTCTAGAATTGCATAATCATCAATAATTACATGACCCGAAAGGCCAACATAACTTGCTAATATGACACCATTACCAATTTGGCAATCATGTGCAACATGAACGTACGTCATCAATAAACAATTACTTCCTATAACAGTCTTCCACTTATCGGTAGTTCCTCTATGAATCGTAACGCATTCTCGAATAATTGTGTTATCTCCAATCTCAACGCAAGTATCTTCACCATCGAATTTTAAATCTTGTGGTGAAACACCAATAACTGCTCCCGGAAAAATCTCACAATTCTTTCCTATTCTAGTCTTTGGATAAATCGTAACGTTTGGATGAATTCTTGTGCCTTCACCAATAGTTACGTCCTCAAAGATTGTTGAAAAAGAATCGATTCGGACATTGTCTCCAATGTTTGCTTTTTCTGAAATATTTGCTTGATGACTTATCATTCTTTGTCTTTAACAACTTGCGCAAGCATTTCAGCTTCGACAACCGGTTTACCATTAACATAACCTATACCACCCATATTCACGAGACCACGTCTAATTGGAGAAAGCAACTCTAATTCAAAAACGATTGTATCGCCTGGAATAACTTTCTGTTTAAATTTCACTTTATCAATTTTCATAAAGTAAGTTGAATATAAGTGTGGATCTTCCACTTTACTTAATGAAAATATACCCCCCACTTGGGCCATTGCTTCAACCATTAGCACTCCTGGGAATATTGGATTACCTGGAAAGTGTCCTTGGAAAATTGGTTCATTCATTGTGATATTCTTAACGCCAACAATCCTGTCCTCTGTAATCTCCATGATTTTATCAACCATCAAGAACGGAAAACGATGTGGCAGCATGTTTTCAATATCAACTATATCATACAATGGTTTTTTCTCGAGATCAAATTTCTTACTTCCTTTCTGTTGTTGTTTCCAACATTCTTTAAGCACTTTCGCGAACCTAACATTCCCTGAATGTCCTGGCCTTGCGCCTAAAATATGGCCTTTAATCGGCACCCCTACTAATGCTAAATCACCAACAATATCTAATAATTTGTGACGCGCTGGTTCATTTTCATATTTTAGCTTTGTACTATTCAATACACCGATTCCATCAACTGAAATATTGAGATCTTCCTTACCTAGTAATCGTGCTAATGAGTCAAGTTCTTCCCTACTAATATTATCTCTTTCAACAAGAACAATAGCATTATCTAGATCCCCTCCTTTAATTAGATCGTTCTTCGCTAAAAATTCTAATTCACGTAAAAAAACAAAGGTTCTACAAGATGCAATCTCTGATTTAAAATCATCAATTTTAAACATCGATGCATGCTGAGTGCCTAGGACTGGTGAGTTATAATCGACCATTACCGTCACTCGATATTCATTATCTGGAATAGCTAAAAACTCTATCCCACGATCAATGTCTTCCCATTTCAAATTCTCTTCTAAGACCAAATACACTCTTTCTTTCTCTTGGTCTTCGTAACCTACCTTTTCAATAGCGTCAACAAACAAGTGTGAACTTCCATCCATTATTGGAATTTCAGGCCCATCAATTTTAATCAAGGCATTGTCAACCTGACATCCATATAGTGCAGCCAAAACGTGCTCAGTTGTATATACTTTTGCTCCATTCTGCTCTAGAGTTGTACCTCTCTCTGTAGATACAACTAGGTCGCAATCAGCTGTAATAAATGGTTCGCCTTCAAGATCTATTCTTTGAAATTTATAACCATGCCCAGCTTTTGCAGGAAGAATTTCCATATTCACTTTTTCTCCGGTATGCAATCCAACACCAACAAGCTTTATTGGATTAGCAATAGTTCTTTGCATTTCAGCCATCGATTATTTATCTTTTGTTAATTCTTTTATTTTCAATTCTAATTCATCTAATCTACTAAGAATTCTAGGCAATCGACGAAAACCAATGTATGACTTTTTGTAATCTTCAATATCAAACGATGGTGAGCCCATTACTTTTTTATCGTCTTTCACATCACCTGGCACTCCAGATTGAGCAGCGATCATAACTCGATTGCCAATTTTAAGATGTCCTGCTAGTCCAACTTGACCACCAATCAATACATTATCTCCGACCTTACAAGATCCCGCAATGCCAACTTGAGCAGCCATGGCTGAATTTCTTCCAACTTCTACATTGTGTCCAATTTGAACCAGGTTATCTATTTTAGCACCATTTCGGATAATAGTACTTCCCATTGTTGCTCTATCTATTGTTGAATTAGCTCCAATATCTACATTATCTTCAAGTACAACATTTCCTATTTGAGGAATTTTTTGAAATTCACCTTTTTCATTCGGTGAGAATCCGAAACCATCTGCTCCAATAACTGCACCCGCATGAATAATACAATTAGCTCCAATTATACAATCTCTATAAATTGTTGCTCCTGGAAATATTACTGTATTATCTCCAATACTAACATTATTTCCAATATTAACATTTGGATAAATTGCAACTGAATTTCCTATTACAGTATCTTTTCCAATATAAGCGTAAGCTCCCATAAACAAATCAGTTCCTACTTTAGATGATTCATGAATAAAAGATGGCTCTTCGATTCGAGGTTCCTCTTTGGTCATTGAATCGTATAGTTCAAGAAGCTTTGCAAAACAGGCATAAGCATCTTCAACTCTAATAATCGTTAACGAAGATGGTAGTTCTTTTGAGGCTTTAAATGTATTATTGACTATGCAGACACTTGATTTCGTTGAATAGATAAACTCTTCATATTTAGGATTCCCTAAAAAGGATAATGCACCTGAAAAACCTTCCTCAATTTTTGCCAAAGCCTCAACTTCTATAGAAGAATCCCCTTCTATAGTTCCTTCAAGAATACCAGCTATTTGTTTTGCCGAAAATTTCATTAAAATCAAAAATAAAAAAACAATGGTTTAAACGTACTATTTAAACAATTTAATTATCCAACTATTTTAGTTTACTCCCTTTTTTACAATCCTCAACTCCCGGGAAATCAAATGAAGTAATGTTTAATTTGTTTTTGTACCAAATCATATTTGCACTAATAATTACATCGTTGTATTCAAACTCTATGGTATGTTCTGCTTTCGGTTTTTGGCTTAAATTAGACTCTGCAAAATTAATTGATCCGGATTCTGTCATCATCTTGAGAATATCTCTAGCATCCACCTCACCTAGAAGTTCCAGTTGACATTGAACAGTATTATTAGTATCAATATAAACAAGATCATCATCTGCTGGAAAGTGAATAAGCTCGCCATTATTGGTGATAGAAGTTTTTACTTTCTCGTCCTTAACATTTACAAACACTTCCGAAATAAAACTCTCGTATGGCAATGTGAATGCAAATTTGACATTGTTCTTCTCTATAATGTAGCATTTTTTGGATTCCTCTTTAACGCTTTCTCCAAATAGAATATCGCCATCATTCAGCACTTGCACTAAATCATCAGATGATAATCCCATTGCTGTCATTTTCGTTTTAGTATTCTCATTGACAACTAAAACACGGTCTAAAATTGAATTCTTAACCCTATTTGATGGTAGCCAAGAACAACCTCTATTACTAAAGAAAAAGGCGACAAAAATCAGTCCTATTGTAAATCCAATTCCGTAAAATTTTATTCGTTTAGCGATACTTGCCATGTTGCGTTATTATTTATTACAAAAATACGATAATCGAACGAATATCTTTACGAGAAATAAAGATTTAGAAGATCAATCACAACGTAAATTCATTGTATCATTAAACAAAAAATGCCCATCGTTAAATGAGCATTTTATCTTTATATTCGAATTCTTTAGATTAAAGCGTCTAGCTTTTCTACCAATTGTGCCTTTGGAACAGCTCCAACTGACTTATCAGCAACTTCACCGTTTTTAATAAACAAAACTGTTGGAATGTTTCGTACTCCAAACTTTGCTGAAACCCCTGGATTCTCATCAACATTCACTTTTCCGATTACTGCCTTTCCGTCATATTCTCCGTGCATTTCATCGATAACTGGACCAATCATTCTACAAGGCCCACACCACGCAGCCCAAAAATCAACGACAACCGGCTTATCTGATTTTAATACTATTTCTTCAAAATTTGAATCTGTTATTTCTACTGCCATAATTTTATTTTTAAGTTTATTATTTTCATTTTCTAAGACAAAATTAGCCCTTTCTATTCATTCTCACAATTATTTTGCCATTCAAAAATCATCGCCATATTGTCATGCTAAACATTAAATATCGCTATTTTTTTTTCAATTTTTTGATTCGCAGTCTTTAGTTGATAAAAATATTCTCCATTTGGCAGCTTAGTTGAATCAAAACGAATAATATTACCTCCAAGCAGACATTCTTTATTAAATAAATCTATCTTAATATCCATGCTTAGGTCATAAATTGACATTTCGCACTTCTTAATTTCATTCGATGTGAAATAAAACGACATTTCGCCAGAGATAGGATTATCTTCAACTGTATACAATTCACAGTAGCTTTCGTGATTAATAGAACCCCTACTCATATACTTCAAGAGTTTTTTATAGCCAATGTAAATAACCAAAACAACCAATGAAACCCAAAGCATTCCAATTGACACATCACTTATCGAAAAACCAACTAATACCATATTACAATGCAATTATTCCTTTAATTTTCACTACTTCTTTGTATCGAAGAATTATCGATTCAGCATCAAGCATCATCTCCTTTGCACTAATGCTAACGTACTTTCCAGTTTTAGACCTCTTGTACTTTAGATCTGTTCCATCATCAAAGAGTGCTGTTACTTTTGCGATAAGTTCTGAGTCGTTCGGTGAGATAAACTTAAATAAAAAAACATCTGGCCATTCTTGAAGAGCCAATTGTTTTTTTAAACTTTCAAATACGTCAGACATTTTCCTCAAATTTAAGCCACAAAGATAATCGAATTGATTCTTTCAACAGCAAATTATCATTTTCATTTCTGCTAATTTCACTAAAATACTTTAATCCTGCTTGGTTAAATAGTTCAACTGCATTAAGAATGCTCATTGGATCTGGAACGGTAGATATTTTAATATTATCAACCTTAATTCCATCAAGATTAATTGCCCATTTTAATGCATACTGATTAAAATTCAAGATTAATTGATTGCAATTGTATTTTAACTCTAAGAAAGAATGACTATTGAACAGCAGTAGCTTCAAACGGTTCGATTCTAAATAGTATTCTGCAACAGTTTCTGCTAACTTATTAGAAGAATATCGAGCAGGCCCTTTTTTCGGCAGGATGAAATTGACTTCTTGCCCTCCAAGTGCAGCGAATGCTTCAGAATTTGACTTCAACGACAAAAGTTTTGCTTCAAAAAGTTTTGTGGTCGGCAAACGATTTATTAATAACTGCTTGCACTCAAAAAGTAAAGTTTCGTATTTTTCGTCTAAATCTTCATTCTCCTGAAAATATAATCGAGCCTCTTCTTTAGTCATTGTGAACTATTATTCATTTTTTTCTTCGCACTCAATTTCTGCTGATACTTTGACTGAACAACATCAATAACAACTAAAATAAAAATGATGAAATAGAATGTTGTTTTACTCATTTCTTGAATTTCTTCTCCGAGTATATGTAATTCTGCTTTATGTGCCCCCTCTAACAACAACATTATTCCAACGATAAACAAAATAAAGAGCCCTAGTACTTCATACATTTTATTCTTTTGAAGAAAGTTGGCAACTTTATCCGCTAATACAATCATTAAAATACCACTAATAATTATTGCAATACTCATCACTATTAAATTGTCACTCAATGCCATTGCACTTAATATTGAATCAAATGAAAAAATCACATTCATCAATACGATCCAGAAAAGTGCTTTTTTGGTTGACGACTTTTTCATCTCTTCACCTTCGTGTTGACTAAAGGTTATCATGTGCCAAATTTCTTTAATGGCGGTATAAATGATAAATAAGCCCCCAAAAGACACAATTAAACTGTGTATGTTTACTTTTACTTCTATGTAATCATTGTCTAATGTCAAAAAAATAGATTGAAAATATTTTAACGAAAAGTAAAGTGTAAAAAGTAATGCTATTCTTAAAAAAATGGCCAAGCCAATTCCTAATTTTCGAACATAGGATTGTTTTTCTTTAGCAACTCTTTTCGATTCCAAAGAGATATAGAGTAAATTATCAAAACCCAATACTGCTTGCAGCACAATAAGCATCATCAAGGTTCCTAAGTTCGAAAGTGTGAATAATTCTTGCAGCATATGTTTCTATTTTTTGTTTACTCTTAATTTTAGACAAGATACAAATGTTCTTTCAAAAATATAAATCATTCAAAAGAAGCATTTAAAAAATTAGAAGCTTTCGTTATTAATAAAATCGAAAAAATCTTTTAAAACTTGATCATTAAGCTCTGAAGGTGTAATTATTTCCAATAATTTGGGCCTTCCATTCTTCGAGTTCTCATAAAATGATGCCATAGTGCCCTCTAATTCATCAAGCGATGACGCACAAGTATAATCCAAATCAAATGCTTTACATAAATGTACTGCATTGTAAGAATGTTTGGCTTCAAAATATTTTTCTAATTGCGATGTAGTTGATGGCCCTTCAATTACCTTGAAAATTCCTCCACCATTGTTATTGATTATAATGATCCTCAAATTATCGGTCATGTTATCATTCCATAAAGCATTGCTGTCATAGAAAAATGAAATATCTCCTGTAATTAAAACATTGCATTTGTCTGAGTAACTGGCTATTCCAGAGGAGGTCGAAGTGCATCCATCAATACCGCTGGTTCCTCGATTAGAGAAATAATTAAACGATGAAATAGGTTCAAACAATTGACAATATCTAACAATAGAACTGTTTCCCATATGAACATTTGAGTTTTCTGGAATATAATCTAAAACGGTTTCAATTGCTTTTAAGTCGGAAAATGCCAATCGAGGCATTAATTCTTTAAGTTTTTCTTGAATCTCAAAATCTTTTTGCTTCCAGTGATTCCCATAATTCGAAAGATGTGGTTTTAAATTGAGAGTCAATAAATTCTTCAAAAAAGGAACTGGACGGCATTGAATAGAAAAAGTCTCTTGCTGATATGTATTCATTTCAGGAAACTCATGAGCTACCCTCCAATGGTTTTCAATTTGTCCTTCACGAAGAAAGTTCTTGATTCTTTTAGAAATAATTGCACCACCAAAAGTGATCAATAAGTCTGGTTTAAAATCATTTAACTCATCTATTGAAATACCTGCCAAAGTTCTATCGATGCAATGAACAAACTTTCTATCTTTTATATTTGCGGTGTTTTCCACTAAAATTGCGACCGAAGAGTCTCCAGAAACCTCTAGCAATGTTTGAAAGAAAGCTCCATCCTTTGGCATCTGACCACAAAGAATTAATTTCTTTTTTGATGAATTCCAAACTCTAGTTAACTCTGAATTTGCTTTTTCAGTAAATTCAAAATTATCTTGACTAATTAGAAAAGGATTCGCTTCTATTTTATCAATTGTAATAGTATTGTAAAGAGGTTCTGATAGAGGAATATTAAAATGAATCGGACCAATCCAAGTTTTTAAAGCTGCTTCAAAGGCATTTTTTATCTTTCCCCCCTCTTCTTCCCTGGTGTTCTCATCTGTTAACGTCTCAGCTATTTCACAATTGTATCTAATGTGATTTGCATATATATTCTTCTGCACAATTGTCTGTCCATCACCTTGATTTATTAACTCCACTGGCCTGTCTGCAGAAATGACAACCAAAGGAATACATTGATAATATGCCTCAGCAACTGCTGGAAAGTAATTTAACATAGCTGAGCCAGATGTGCAAACTACGGCAACAGGCTCCTTTAACTGTTGTGCCATTCCCATTGCAAAAAAAGCGGCACATCGTTCATCATGGATAACAATGGCTTCGATCTTAGGATGTTCATCAATTGCGATAATTAAAGGTGCATTTCTTGAGCCAGGAGAACAAACTACCTTCCGCATTCCATAACGAACGCACTCATTAATAAAAAATGACACCCCTGATTTATCTGTTGTTTTCATCATTCCGATCTAAGTGTTTTGCAAAACATTCGTTAACGTTTCTGATTTCAACTCCGTTTCTTCCCACTCTTCTTCTGGAATAGAATCAACTGTAAAACCTCCTCCCACATGAAGAATAGCGGATTTCTCTCTTAATTCTCCGCATCGAAGGTTGACAAATAAATTTGTTGAATCCTTCTCAATCAAACCAACAATTCCACTATACAATCTTCTTTCATGATCCTCATGATCACTAATCAAATTCATTGCCTCTTGTTGAGGCCAACCGCTAACTGCTGGAGTAGGATGAAGGATGTCAGCTATTTCTAACTCCTTTCCTAAAGGTACATTAAACGTAAACTCTGTGGCCAAATGTTTTACCGGACCAGCAATGAGCTCTTCTCTTTCTTTTACTTTAACAGAATTAAGAAAATCAAGTTTATTTAATTTTTCAGTTAAATAAGTTGTCACTATTTGTTGTTCTTCTTTCTCTTTATCGCCCCAAGGAGAATGATCATCTCTTTTTTTTGTGCCAGCAAGAGAAACGGTACTCCCCTCACCATTTTCAACAAGTAACAATGCTTCTGGTGAAGCACCAATCCAAGTTCCAAACATTGGACTTGAGATTAAATACACAAAAGCATCCGGATACAGCTTGCATAAATCAGCGTAAGCGTCTATTGGGCTTATACTGCACTTTACTTCTTTAATTCTTGAAAAAATTGCCTTTGAAATCTTTCTTTTTCTCAATCCTACTAGAAAATCACTTGCCGATAGTAAATACTTTTCCTTAACTATTAAAACTGGTTCTGATTTACCATGGAAAATTGCTGGTTCTAAATTTGACTCATTAAAACGATAGATTTCATCCTTCAAGAATGAAGAAACAATAAACCCTTTAAGCCCTAACAACGACTGCACTGGTTTAAAAACACCGCGCCTTTCTACTGAAGTCTGCCTTGGCAACTTATACATTAAGGTGTCTCCGTTCATTTTACTTTTTTTCCACAATCATTACAGTAAGACGTCCAATAGAGATTAATCGATTGGATTCCTCATCTCTTATTTCAACTGACCAAATATGCGTTTTTTTTCCTTCATGTATTACTTTACCTGTTCCAATTACAAAACCAGAACTTGCAGATCCTACATGATTGGCATTCACTTCTAATCCAACAGGGTATTCTCTTTCCAAATCGACCATTAAACTCGAACCAATAGAGCCAATACTTTCAATCAACAATACACTTGCACCTCCGTGGAGTAATCCCATTGGTTGTTTAGTTCTTTCATCGACTGGCATTTTGGCGCTGACAGTTGATTCTGTTATTTCTATAATTTCAATTCCTAGATTTTTAATTGCTGTCCCTTGATTGAACTTATTCACTTTTTCTAGACTCATTATTTTCATTGGCATAAAACAAATTTACATAGCAGAAACGAATTAACAACAATTGAACGTTGAAGTTTATTTAATTTCTTTCTCTACAGCAAACGAAAATCGATTATTTTTGATGTATGATCAAAGCAAACGTCAGTTTAAAAGCCTATAACACTTTCTCTATTGAAGCAAGTGCAAAGCGATTTGCCAAGTTTACATCGATTCTTGAGCTTAGACAAGTACTCAACTTAAGAAACGAAGAGTCATTATTAGTCCTTGGAGGAGGAAGTAATATATTGTTAACGAAAGACTTTGACGGATTGGTGATTCGAAATCAAATTGCTGGGATTGAAATTATTGAAGAAACCAACGACTATGTATTAATTAAGTCTGGCAGCGGAATTGTATGGCATGAATTTGTGATCTGGTGTATTGATCATAATTTTGGAGGTATTGAAAATTTATCATTGATACCAGGAAGTGTTGGTGCAAGTCCTATGCAGAATATTGGAGCGTACGGTGTAGAAATCAAAGATCTCTTTGAAAAATTAGAAGCAGTCAATATAGCGACTGGAGAA
>Ga0209715_1000594_pt1 | contig 30528 bp, 9 predicted proteins | sample COGITO_mtgs_1205_2_FD_184809 | JGI IMG/M metagenome (GOLD analysis project Ga0209715, IMG submission 184809) | Pelagic marine microbial communities from North Sea - COGITO_mtgs_120503 (SPAdes) (version 2) | ecosystem: Environmental > Aquatic > Marine > Epipelagic ... | reverse complement strand
ATGATATTTGTAGGACCGCTGTGAGCTAGTGGGAAGTCTATCAATTACATTTATTAAACCAAAACAAAGATGAGTAAAGAATTTATACCTTATGAAATAGCACTAGCTTTAAAAGAATTAGGATTTGATGAACCTTGTTTAATGGTTTATAACTATAAAAAACAAATCACATTACAAAATAAAATACCATTTGAACAAAGAACTAATCAACCTAATCCATATTTATGTACTGCACCACTATACCAACAAGCGTTTAGATGGTTTAGAGAAGAATATGGTTTTTATTGCCCTATATCATTAAGAAATACTTTTAAGATTATGAGGGATAATAGAGAATTTGGCAGCATACACTATGAGTCTGATAGAATTAGGAAATACCAACAAGCACAAGACGCTTGCCTTAGAAAACTAATTGAAATTGTAAACCAAAACAAAGATGAGTAATAACAAACATATATGGGAAGGATGGACAGTTCAATCATTTATTGATGAACTTGAGCCAACATTTAATATGATTATGAACAATAGTTCATGGCAAAAGCCATTTAAGAGTAAAGAGGAAGTGAAAGCTTGGTGTAAGGATAATCAACCTTATTACAAGAAACATATTCCTGAAGTAGCAAAATATTTTATTCAAAAAACAGGACTATAACTAAACCAAAACAAAGATGAGTAAAGTAAAATCTGTAGTAAGAAAGAGTATGAAAATTAGAGAGTCTGGAAGAAGTTCTGATTATATCACACCTTCTTTTGGCTACGGTTGTTTATTTAATTGTACATATTGTTATATGAAAAGGCATTTGCCGGAAGGATTGACAGCGGCTAATAATCCAGGAGATATATTAACTAAAGTCAATGAGCATGTATATTTTCATGCTGATACAAAGAAACCTAATCAAACTCATGATGAATTTATAACTTATGATATTTCTTGTAATGAAGACTTTGCTCTTCACGCAAAACATCATAGTTGGGAATATATATTTGAGTTCTTTAGAGATCATCCAAAAGCTATGGGCACATTTGCTACTAAAACTGTTCCTATAAAATTCTTAGAGTTTGATCCAAAGAAGAAAATAAGAATAAGATTTAGTCTTATGCCTCAGAACATAGCGGATAAACTAGAGCCAAACACTTCTAAAATTATAGATAGAATAAAGGCTGTTGATGCTTTCATAGAAGCAGGCTATGATGTTCATTTGAATTTCTCACCTGTTGTAGTTTATGACGGATGGTTAGAAGATTATGATTTACTGTTTAAAATGTGTGATGATTATATAGAAAACAAGGATGAAGTTTTATCTGAAGTTATCTTTCTTACACATAATGCAGGTAAACATCAATATAATTTAGATAACAATCTAGATGGTGAAGAGCTATTATGGACACCGGAAAATCAGCAAACAAAAACTTCACAGTATGGTGGCGTAAACATAAGGTATAAATATAATCTTAAAAGACAGTACATAAAACAATGGACTGAACTACATGATCAAATTATACCTTGGAACAGAATTAGATATATATTTTAAACCAAAACAAAGATGAAAAGAAATAAAAAGCTATTAATTGCTTTGTTATTATTAACACCAGCAATTATATACATAATATACTTTACAGATAGTTTTTCTATGAAGTATACATATGTAAGATTAAAGAATGGAACTGAATTTAGAGATGTTCCTGTAAAACGTGTTGATGATATAGGATTTAAAATAAATGGAAACTATTATACAGAATTTGATATTGATAGTTTAGCATATTAAAACAAAACAAAGATGAGCAAAATGGGAAGAGCTGTACTTTGGGTACAGGAGAACGGATTAAAAGATGATCCAGCAGCACTAAGTAAATACATTAATCAAAAAGACAAAGATGGAACAAGCAATAAGCGAAGTAAAATTGAGCACAGGAAAAACTGTAAAAATATATCAAGACGGTGATTGTGAATCACCTCGTGCTTGGGACAACCTAAGCCAAATGATATGCTTCCATGGCAAGTACTCACTCGGAGATGATGATCATGATTACAACAATGATGATTATAATAACTGGGATGAAATGAGGGACGCAATAGAAGCCACAGAAAGACCAATTGTATTGTTACCACTATACCTTTATGATCACAGTGGAATTACAATGAGCACCGAACCATTTGGGTGCATATGGGATTCAGGCCAGGTAGGGTTTATATTCATTAACCACGCCAAGCTAGATGCTTATGGACTTACTGTGAAGGATGAGGAAACGTGGGAGAATTTCCTAGAAAGACTTACGTTGAGTATTAAGGAAGATGTGAAAATATATGATCAGTATATTAGTGGCGAAGTATATTCGTTTGTCATAGAGGATAATAATGGAGATGTCATTGACTCATGTGGCGGTTTCTACGGAGATTCGCTAGAAGGTTCAGGAATGAATGAGCACATGATTGAAAATCTAACAACTCCAGAGATTGTAGAGTTTAAGAGCGAAAGCTCATTTGTGTAAAAAAAAGAAGGGTATCGTAATGATACCCTTTTTTTTTCTAACCAAGATGGTAGTGTGAGTAGTGTAGTGAGAGAAGTTATCTACGCACCTTGGTTTGATAAGTTTGGAAGTTTTGAATCGCTAATGCAGGATCTAAAGTTGAACCTGTCAGACCTACAGTTTTCGCTAAGTGAGTCATAAACTTAGAACCACCTTTGTCTTGCCATTGATATGGTCCAACGTTTCTTGAATAGTATGCACTTGGATCACCTGTAGCAATCGCTTTAGTATCTTCGTATAACTGAACATAACTATCAGTAGTTGGTCCAAACGCTACAGACTTAATGTCTAATAATGAATTGTATTGTTTAATTCCACCAGTAAAAAGATTGAACTGCTCGTTCTCTCCGCGTACTTGCATGAGCATGTGTAATGAATGAAGTTCCATATAACTCAAGCCATCAAACTCCCTATCAGGATCGGATGAAGTTAATGGAAATGGTAGTGCTCCAGACTTAGCTCTAAGTTTAGAAAAACGCTCATCATCTTCTGGATCAAATCCAAATATAACAGACATTAACATTGTAGTTACCATAAGCATTGCAACTTCTGTAAAGAACTTTAATGCAGCGGCTTTCTCAGGAGCTGTCATATAAGGTAAGTTTTTACCACCAGTTTTTATAGTTTCAATAACAGTTTTAGAAAACTGAATATAAAACCCCATTTGTACATCGCCTAGTCCAGGATTTAATCTTGGCTTTGCGTCCCATAAAGAACCAGAGAATCCCCATCTATTAGTAGCCATTGTAGTAAAGTATCTTCTCAAATATGAGATAAACCTAAATGCCAAATAACGTTGTGCTTCTGGTTGATCAAACTTAGCGTATGCACCACCCATGTTATTAGCTACTTGTTGCATTCTATTTTTCATGAACTTAAATTCACTGTTTTGAATTTCAACAGAACCTCCATTTCTACCAGCAGTATCAAGCTTTTTATCATATTTCCTATTGATAGCATCAATTCTATCCTGTAGTTTAATTTTTTCAAAAGGATCTGTAATGGTACTTATGTCATCAATATCTGCAAGTTCATCTCTACGGTCTTGTTCAATGTCATCAACATTCTCTAGAACATTTTCAATAGGCACTCTACCAAACACATTTTCAATTTCAGATTCTGGTATGTTATATCTTTTAGCAATACTTGCATAACTGTCACCTTCTTTAACTCTAATCTTTGTTGGATTTAATGCGTATCTTATATCAATACCATCTTTTAAACGAATTTGATTATCAACAGTTTCAAAGGCTTCAATATAAGGAATCTCTTCAGTACTACCATCATCTAATAAACGAGTAACTTTTTTCTTATATAACATCCCTGCACCAAGTTGAATACCTGCTTGATTCTCCACCCATTTTCTTGGTGAGTATAACCAAGAAATTTCAGCGGTATCTTTAAGCATTGTACGTGACATGTTCTCACCAAACTTTTCTTCAAACTTTCCTTGAATCATATCAAATGAATCAACTAACTGTTGCATATGACTCTTAGCACCTTTCTTATAAAGTTCTCCAGTAAAACTTAATTCAGCCATTGCTTTATAAGACCAGGCATTTCCTTTTTGTAATGAAGTGTGATCAACGTATTGTCCACCACTTGCTTCAATCATTTCTTGAAACTTCATACCTAAACTATTCTTAAGTGCTGAAGGTATATTCAATGCAAAGAAAGAAAAAGAAGCTCTTTTAAATAAAAGATTGGCAAAGTTATTTAACCAAGGGACATCAGCAGTAATACCTTTTTGTGCAATACCTTCAAACTCCCTTTCAATTAAATTATTTACAGCGGTTAACCTTACATTGTCTTTTTTAGGTAGATAGCTAAGTATACCACGATTCTTAAACTCAGCTTCATTTACTTTATTTAAATCATTAATAGCATTTACTGGATTATTTAATGTGTTCTGAATAGCACGGACAATAGGTGATATCTTAACCAATTGTTTTTGACGTTCAGCAGACATCATATATCTCATCATTGATTGCGTAACATTTGTTGTAACCTCATTCGCCTCTAAATCAAACAAACCTGCAATTGGAATATCAGTAGTTTCATTATCAAACATGTCAGCCCTTACAAGGTTAAACTGTTCATTATAGCTATACCCATCTTCTGATTGCGATTTTTCACCAGTAAAGAACTCTTTAACTCTTTGTGCATATTGAGACAAAGCATTCCATTTCTTTTGACCTGCCTCATTAATTTTAGTTGACTGGAGTATTTCTAATCCTTCTTTTTGAAATCTAGGAAAGTCTAAATATAAACGGCTTTTATAAGATAAACCATCCTGATGTTTTAGGTGAAATTCTTTCATCTTCTCAAGAACAGCAAACAACGCAGGATCATCTGTACGCATTGCTTCATACTTCTCATTGATATATGTAGAACCTGCAGGCTGAATAGCTTTTGGTAAAAACCGTCCTCTGTTATCAACAGTTTCATTCATTACACGGCGCGTCTTATACTTACTCTTTACAACTCGTGCGTAATAATCCATAGAAGGAAGACCTTCAATAGTATCAATTACTCTACCAGATGCATTCTTAATTTGATAAGACTCCATCATTGTAGGATCTGATGGCTTGATTATGCTCCAAGGATATGTACGCTTGTAACGAGTTTTTTTAATCCGTTGATTTGAACCTTCAACCTTCTCGGAATATTCCTCTTCAAGGTGAGCTGTATTAAACCATTTAGCAAACTCTGCATCTTGATTAATTAAATCTTTAACAACCTCTTCAGTCATAACGTTATCTACATTTTCAGCAGTAACATTTCTAATTTTCCATTTGTCATATATCTTGTCTGTGTTAAGCTTAGACAACCAATTGTTTAAGATATCTACATAATAAGGTGTAGCCTCTCTTTGTGATAATTGTGAAAGTTCTGCATAAAGTCCGTTTAGCTCAGCAATTTCAAATTCAGATAACCCTCTATCATTCTTAAGATCATATAGCCTTTGAAGTTCTTTGTAATCTTCACTACCTAATCTACCTGCAGATTTCTTTTTCTTAAGTAATGCATAGAACCTATCTGTCTCAATTTGAGTAAGGCCATTATTCTTAACGCCTTCTTTTTTCATTTCAGCAAGCTGCTCTTCTAGTTCCTTTATCTCTTGCTGAGAACCTTCAGACAAATCAGTTCCTATGATTTGATTATCATCATCTCTGTAACCACCAGTAAGCTCAATGATTTTTTCCCATATAGCACCTTGATCTACATTCTTTCTTTCACTATCTGGTAACTTAGAAACAAGTTCCTTAACTCTATTAAGAATTAAGTTTCTTTTTTCATACCACTCATCCTTAATTACTTTACGTGAGTTTCTTTTCTTCCATTCATTAATACGTACTTCATACTCAGCATCATCAACGCCTTCATTCTTTAATTCCTGTGTAAAATCTATATAAGCATTTTCAAAAACACCCTTACGTATCTTCCACTCATAGAAGTCACGGGACTGTTTACGAAAATCTCTTAAACGTTTAGCTATTTCAGCAGTTTCACCAGTCTTCAATTTACCATTCAAGTCATAACGCGAGTGCATGTTTCTGTACTCTCTCCAAAGGTCGTCTACCTCATCAGCAATAAGCATCTGGTCACTCTGCGTCTTGGCAGGTTCTGTAATACTTCTCATACGCTCAAAAAATTCCTCTCTAAGATATGCGGCCTTCTTACCAATAGCATCTTTCTCAAAAATAGATTGCCGGTCATAGAACTCTGATACGTATTCCTGATTCATATACTTACGTTGCCACTCCTTTTGAGCAGCCACTGCATCTATCAAGACTTGTTTATTAGCATCATTATTTTCAGAAGAGTATTGTTTCTGTGCTTCAGTTACTGCATGAGCAAGACTGTCTTCATCATACCTATAGTTCTTAAATCTATTAATAAAAGACCATACCTCTTTCTCTTCAAGTTCTCCTGTCTCACGGTCCCATTTAGCAACCTTATCTGTGAAACCAATCTTCTCTCCAAGTTCACCCAACTTGTTAGGGTTATATCCTGCAGTCTCAAGCAAAGGTCTCATGGTTTCCGCAAACACATTAAACTTTTCTTGACTTACTATCATCACATCGTTCAGTGCATTTTTTGTATAAAGCGCAAGACCACCAACAATTGGATCAGTATTATACAAGTACCCCTCAAGGTAAGAGTTAAACCAATTGGCATCACCCATGTTACCTCTCAGTAGTGCTTCTATCTTATCCTTATTGATAGACAATCCTTTTTGTGACAAAGCAAGTAAACCATCTAGGTTCTTCTTCTCCCCTATAGATAAGTTACCCTTCTTGTCACGGGCAATCATATCATTCATTTGAGTGTACTCTTTCTCCGTCATACCATGGTACTCCTTAAAGATTACATCAATACGTTCTTGTGGTGCTCCCTGCTCTCTAAGCTTAGCAATCATCCCTTCATATCTTTCACGTACACTTCTGTTGATTGGTTCCAGTTGTTCAAAGACAGCATCTCTTGCACCAGCAGCATACATCTCATTTATTAGCTCTTTACTCTTTCTTAAGTTACGCATGGTATCTTCAGTAAGTGCTACTAGAGGAGATCTATTTGGTACACCGTTTTCAGCCTTATCAATGACAGCTTTAAACTCTTCTATAAAAGATGTCCAGTGATTGATAAACTTATCGTAGTGATAAGCCTTGTGCATATTATCTTGAGTATCCGGATACTTTGAAATATCTTGTATGTGAGCAAACACTTTCTCCATTACAGATTCTAAACGGAACAGTGTATTAGACAATGCCTCAACTCTGTTTTTACTTTCATCTACGTCTTCTCTAAACTCATCCGCCATCTTTGCCACAGCAGTTTGCCATTGACCAAGATTACCTTTCATTGCTTGGAGATCTCCACGCTGGTATTCATCTGTCAATAACTCAGCAAGTTCCTCATAGTTCTCATTTCTCATCAACATGTTCAGCTGACTTGAAATCATATCATAGAAAGTGTTTACTGTATTCTGTATATCTTTCTCTCCAATCTTTTCAAGATCTGAGCTTACTTCGCCGTAAGCCTCTCTACTATATGCAACTAATTCCTCATCAGAAAGAACCTCAGTGTTTATTTCAATCTTCTCACCTTTAACTAATATGTCAGATAATTCATCTAACGTAGTTGCAGCATCTAATTTACTTACTGGAATTGCTCTACCAAACGTCTTTCTTAAAGTTTGTTTGATAGCATATAGAAGGTCCTTGATAAATTTAGCAAAAGCTGAAGGTGTCTTCTCATTAGACAACTTATTATTAGCATCCGATGCTAAAGCTTTTACAATAGCTTCCTCTTTAAATCTTGGTGAATCAACTTCCAATTCAGGATAGTTTTCAGCAACACTTTGTATGATAGCTTGACCTTCTGTAGTTGAGTTCAGTTCATCAAATAGTGCATCTAATTGCTTAGGATTAGTTTGTGCAATATGTCTAATGATTGGATGAGCAAATTCATGGAATGCCATTTCAGTATTCATTCTATCAGCAATGAAATAAATTTTACCTCCATAAAAGAAAGCAGCTTCTCCATTCCAAGGATTTTTTGAGTCCTTAGTTATTTCTGCAGCATCCGTTGCTGAGACCATTTCATAATCAATACCAAGCATTTCGCTCATCTTATTAGCAACCTCAATAGCTTTAGTATTTTTAAGTTGATCAGATGTTATAGTATTATCCTCAGATCTACCCTGCGTTGTTTCAGCTATCTCAGCTAATGAAGGGTTTTCAGACATTTGCTTATTACCATCTTTTCTTTTCAATTGATATAAAGGAACATTTGGCGTAGGAGACATAAAAGTTGACTTGAAGTTTCTAGGTATTAAAACCCTAGTTGCTTCAGTAACGTCATACTGAAAAGCATTTATATCGTACTCCTTAAGTCTAATTTTTCTATCACCAATTCTATTACTTCTATTTATTTTTAATCTAGCTTTTTCTTTTTGTTCTGGGGTTAAAGCATCAAACATTTTTTCTAACTCTGCATATGTTATAATATTACCAGTCTTCATGCGAACTCTGTGATATTTACCATATGTTTTTTTAGCAAATATATTATAAAGACCTGACCTATTAATAACACCTTTAGGTCCTCCAGCAACAGACCTTTCAATTGGTGAAAAGAATATACTGTCAGCTTCTTTAAAATAGTTAAGTTCAGTTATTGCCTGCATAACTTCTCTCATAATAGGTATAGCTCTTCTATTTATAGAAGTCGCTATCTTCATTTTTGATTTAGATGCTTTTGGTACTATAATCAAATATGCTTTTTCAGCAATTTGACCACCTTGACCTAGACCATCAGAAACCTTAAGAGTTCTTGTTTCAAACTTAACACCAGGAATATTACGTTTAATTTCAGTTTCATTTGCATCAGTATTTTCTATACGCAATTCATAATGAGTGTCTGTTTCTTTAAACAACTTATAATTTCCTGGTTTACCTTTTAAATCAAAAGTAAACATTACTGTGTAATCAGCCCAATAAAGATCTTCAATAGTATAACGTTTATCAGATAATTCTTTTAAAGAATAAGCATCTGAATAATTAAAAATATTAGATTTAAAACCAACTTCCCCAATCTGTGTACCGACATAAGGGTTCTCAGCAAATTCAGCTCTTTCTGTACCCGCCTGAATGTATATTTTTTCTTGGACTACTTCACCAGTCTTTGGATTTAAAGTTTCAATAAATATTGTTTTTTCTTTAATTTCTTTAGTTGTTTGGCTATTTTCATCAAATGCTTGTAAAGAATTTACTTCCAAATTATCTATTTGCACTTCTATTTTAGCTTTTTCTTTTTCTATTAAATCACGTAAAGATAAAGTTCTTTGGTCACTTGTAATAGAAATCTTTGTTCCCATTTCTAAGTTTCTATCAAATTTATAACCATCAACCATTATATCTTGTAAGCCGAAATTATTAGTAAATACATCTGCATAAAAGACACCTGGTGAAAACTTATATTGTTTTGTTCTTTCACTAAAAGCATCACCTGTTTGACGAGCCTCACTCATTAATTCCATAGACAATCGGCCCAACCTATCTTCTCGTTGATAACTATTTCTTGTGGTGTTTCTTACAACATCTAGCATTTTCTCAAGCTTTCTTTTTATAGGGCTATCACTATAAGCATCAGCAACTGTTTTTAACATAGCTGCTTGAAATAAATCACTATATTTTACTCTTAAAGCCTCTTCAGTCTCCCAACTTGTATATTCTTCGCTTTTTAATTCTTGATAAAAAGTATCAATATCACGCATCATATCTCCATCAGCAACATATGCAGTCATGTTACCTAATGTACCATCTAAAGATCCTGGGCGTGCTGAACTACCTCCTCTAAAATCTTGTGCTATAAAAAAGTTATTTTTATCAACAACTATTATCTGATTGCTTTCACGATCAAGAATTTTTTGATAATTATCTTCAAGTTTAGGATCACTTAAATAAACATTCATAGCGCCAACCTCCCGTTTTAAGCCAGGAATTTTATCTGAAGAAGCCTTTCCTTTTACATAACTGCCAATAGTAATTTTTGCATTGGAAGCCAACAGTTCTGACAAATCTCCTAAAGATAATGACGGAGGAATATATATAACATCAATAATATCCTGATTAGGTCCAAACAGTTGTTTGATTTTACTAATTATAGCTTCCCAAACCTTCATTAATTTATTATATAAACCCGTATCTGGGTTTATTTTTCCAGCAGCTAATCGTCCTAATAATTCTACAATAGCTTCTTCTACAGCAATTTCATGAAATTCTTCAGGACTTAAATTAGCATAAGCTTCTTCATCACTATAAGTTTCATAAATTTCATCTAAAACATCTTTATGATTGGTCTCTATATCTTTTATTAAATTACCTAACAGATTAGAATTACCCTTACGTATTAAGTCAATAAAGATGTGGCCAAACTCATGCAGAGGTGTATCTAGCGTAGCTGTGGCTGTATTAATAACAATAACACGTTTACCATCTACTAATTCAACCTTACCTTTGTATCGCTCATTAGGAAGCTCTTCTAATCTATATTCATAATCACCAAACTTCTCAGCCATCCTTTTAGTTAAACTTTTAACAGTTTCATAGCTAACAGCATTTACATCATCAGCAATTCTTCTTAACTGAAGTTTAGTTTTAGCACTAATTTTTGCTTGAACTTTTTCAGGAGTACGGATCATTCCATCCGTTTCCATAAAGTCTCTATACGCTTCAAAGGTTCCTACTGATTTTTCCAGAGACTTCCACTCAGGCATATTTATATTTGGACAACTAGACATAATAAATTGTTTATTAACCCATACACTGATTCATAAAATCGCGCACGGCCTGATCATTTTTTTGTATAATTTTAATATCGCTAACCTCCTGCTTAGCTTGAACCACTTCTCTTCCAACATTTACTTGAACATACTTAGGATTTAAGTAACCCAATCTATCAAACAACTGCTTAGACAAATATAAGAAAGTCTGAGGAGCAAACCTGTTTCCTGCTCTATTTTTATCAAGCATGTCTTGCCCATAACCTTCTTTATTAAAGACTAAGTTTTCACCATTAGACTTCTTTTCAACTAACATGTCAATTGCAGAGTCAATAGCTTCTTTTACAGTAGGTTCAATAGCACCATCTTTATCTCTAATAATTGTAGAACGTTCTCCACCAGTTTCATTATAGCCTGCTCTAGTAGGTAGGCCAAGTGCATTGGTGCTTGTATGCATTACAGAATCTGTAGTTGTGCCAGCATTTGCAGCATCGGCTGCTCTATTGTAAACATAAGTATTACCAGGATTATCTGCTAATTCTTGTATTAATGTTGTACGCCCTTTACTTGGATCAAATTCTTTTTGTGCAGGATTGTACATGCTGTTTGCATATGATAAATCAAGTGCATCAGTTTTTAATCCAGCTTTAGCAAAACCTTTAGCTTTAATTACAGTTCCAGTAAAGTAATCTTTACCTCTGATTTTAGATACTCTATTACTCATACCGTTTTGAACCTTAAACTTTTCCAAGAACTCCTTCATAATAAATACACCTTTGTTTTTTTCATTACTAAGAGCATTCATAAAAGCCTTAACAGGCTTGTTTATAAGGTTCATTATAGGTTTTTGAGGTACAATACGTACCAGAGAATACTTACTTCGTGTATTCATTCCTGATTGTAAGAACGCAATTACAGGCATTCTCTTAAAAAACTCAGTGATCTCATCAAGTTCTTCTTTTGTTTTGTTTGGAACAATCTCTTTCAGCTTTCTAGGGTCTGATAGGTTGACTAAATTCTCATGGTACTGATCTATTTCATCAGCAGTAAGACTAGTGTTGTTTAATGTCAAGTTTTTATATCTTCCATCAGGAGATACGTCAATTGACATTGCTCCAATCAAAGAGAAGTAAGCACTCAAATCATCATGCTTTTCTTTTATTCTTGTAAATTGTTGAGCATATGTATTATTACTCTGGAACATATTCCAGTAATTATAAGAATTGTCTAATGCTTTATCTCTCAACCATAACTCATAAGCCTTTTGAACCTTTCTTTTTTCAAATTGTTCAGCGCTCTCAGTTTCTTTTTGTTTGAGGTTCTCACTAATGAAATCCAACTTATTAGTGAATGCTGTATTCTTAGCAAGACTTGTAATAGGTGTAGAAGCTCTAAGTGTTTCTCTTTCTAGAACAAACTTATAATACTCTTCAGGTTTTTGGAAAGCCATAGCATTTACTTTAGCGTTCCCAACTTTGGCTAAACCAAAAGCGTTGTCCTCTTGGTAAGTCTTGTTAGTAAACTGTCTGTTTAGTTCATTCACATCAACATACAAAACACCGTCTTCTACATAAGCTCCATACTTAAGACTTGGTACTTTCTTAACAGTACCTGACTTCATCGTGTACCCATTATAATACTTGATATCATTTACATCTACTCCGCGCAGTGCATTTTGAAACAAGTAAAGAGGTAGATCATTCTTGAAGTCATTCGCAAACTTCTGTGCATCGCCACTAGTATCTTTAGCTAAATCAAAGTCTTCTCTTACAGAAGCCATGATGAAACCGTTTACATTTTTATCATTTCTAAGCGGGAACATTTTACCCAGAGACTCAATTTGAAATGGTTGAATAAAGAAACTTCCAATAGGTGAATCAGTTAAGATCCTATCTACCATATAAGATGGTATACGTGCATCTCTTTTCAGATCCTCCTTCATGAAGATTCTATTCTGTGCTTCAAATAAACTACCGTCCTTTGAAGTATCCACATTCATTTTCATCTTAATGTCCCGGATAGCTTTAGACATTTCTTCTACTTCAAGGAAGTGTAAGAATGCCGCTCTATCAACATCAGTATATTCATAAGCTTCACCCTTCTTTCTTTGTGCAGACTCCTTAACTATTGCACTTCTTAATTTTTCTATATCAAAAGTACCTTCATCATTTAAAACATCTTCTGTTATTCTTGCCACAGCTTCATTCAATACATTAGAAGGAAACTTAGCATCTTCCTCTGCCATATCAAACCCAAACTCAGGACTTGTCAATATCTCAGTTCTAGCTTTACCTCTATAATAAGCAGGCTTCTCTGGAGCTTTACCTAATGGTTGAGCAAATGTACTTTTAGCAAGCTTCTGTTCCTTTACATATTCTCTAACCAAAGGCATAGATGAAAAGTAAATAGCATCCTTGATTGGAACACCTGATTGAACCATAAACAATAGAACTGGTGATACTTCTTTATTACCTTGAACATTAAAGATCCAAGTATCAGCTGCAATATCAACCCAACCATTCATCATCTGATTAATTACATCAGATACCTTATGCTCATTATTAGCATCCATGATATGAGCCAAAGATATTCCAGACTCATCGCCAACCTTACGTGTGTTGTGTTTTAAGAATAGTTTTTGGCGATGGTAACCTTTCATTCGCTTCTGCTCATTCTTACTAGGATTTTTCTTAGCCGCAAGTTTATTGTACTCTTTAGTTGTCATTCCTGCAGTAGGATTCATGTACATTCCAATACGGTTGAATACACTATTGTAAGTATTATCCACTGCTCCTAATCCAAGTGTTTCTTTACCAACGGCATTGGAAACGTGTTTAAATAAGTTATAACCAACTTCCAATGTTCTAGTAGGTGATATCATTTTTTTATCACCATTCATTCTTGATTTACCATTAACAGTATTGTATTGATCATAGTCATTAACTAAAGAACCAAGCTTTGCAGCTAAGTCATCAAAAATATCTGTACTGTTTGGTCTAACAAGACTTACAAAATTCTCTGGCAAAGCAAGTATAGACCTAATGTTTGTTAACAAGTCATTCTGAATAGCCTTATCATTAAGCATCTCTTTCTTAAATTCCTCAAGTGATTTAACTTCACCAGTCTTAATCATTTCAGCAATCTCGGCTACTATCTCACCCTCAAGATCCTCAACAGAAACTCCCCATAGTGCAGCAATCAATCCATCAACAGTAGCATCATCGCCACCCTTAAGATGTATTTTTTGTGCCTCAATGTACTTATCATAGTTTTCTTGAATCTCTTCTTCTGACCAGTTCCACATTTGTGGTGTGCTGGTAACCATTCCATTTTCACGCTTTGCCTTACGTATGTTAGGCATCATGATTGTCATCTTATCCACATCAAAATCTGCTCCTGACTTAGCAACAATTTCTGATGGCGGTATGATAATAGATCCTGCTTCTGCAGGCAAAAACTCATAGACTTCCATGAACTCCATAGAGTTTAATCCCTGTACTGGAATACGCACACCAACCATAGTAACCATTTCTCTATGACGTCCTGCGTCTAACCATTTATCATCTCTAATAAGTTGGTTCAATCTTTTAATTGTACCTATACGGTTACCGTCTAAATCATTCATGTCTAATAAGTGCATGAAGCTTCCTTGTAACGCAACCTTAACTTTCATAGCTGAGGTTGTTCCATCTTTTCCTACACCTTGTTGGTAGGTAGGTAAATCATTTGTACCATACTTCTTGTTGTCCGCATCATTTGCATTAGTATAGTTGTATCCTTCAGCACCGTTCATCTCTTCAAACATTGTACTAGCAACCTGGATCAATCCCTCACCATTTACTTTTTGCTTAATCAGACGTTTAACCATCAATGCATTCAGAATCTTTTCAATCTTCTCTACACTAAATGAAAGAGACAAATCTTCCTTTAGTTTACCGTTCTGAACATCAATGAAATCCAATTCATGTTCAGCAAGCTCACCACGTGAACCTAACTCTCTCTTAACCATTTTGATAAGATCTCCCATCTTTCCATCAAGAACTTCCACACCATCAACAATCTTAGATGTCCAGTTCATATCCTTAAGGAGCTTATCTTTTTGGTACTGAGTAAGCTTTGCTATGTTGCGCTCATATTCTAATAGAAGTTTGTATCTAGGAGATTCACCTTCTTTATCTTTTATTTTTTCCCAAGCGGTAATACGGTTATCAAAAGACATGCTCGGTTTAAAGTCTGTTGGTACGCCACCTTCCATTAAACCATCTTCAATAAGTTTTCTTAGCTGAGTGGAGAATATCACATTCCCTTTAGATTTAGATGCTATGGCTAACTGATTCTTCAAGTACTCTAAATGAATTACATTCTTGGTGAAAGGTGTATTCAGCTGAAGAGTTCTGTTCTTTAAATAAAGTGCATCAGGACCACCTTTTTTAGTGATGGTAGATACTTTAGAACCTGACTCAAATGTCAAATACTTAATACCTTCTTTAATCATCTTATCATGTAACGCTTCTGCATTCTTATTTTTGATTACTGTTGGTATAAGAGGCATCAAAGAATACTTATGCATTCCCATTAGTGACATTCCCTTTGTTTGAAGAGGCCCCCAATACTGTGCTTTAATTACTGGAAAGAATTCTGTAACCCTTTTAGGATCAACTCTTTTTCCATTAACAATATCTTCAAAGAGCTGATCTTGTTTTGTACTCCAATCACCTTCTGCAATTTTTAATTCTCTATATCCATCAAAAGTAATTAGACCTTGTGCATCAGCTTCATCCATTAATTTTTCACCATATGCCTTTGCACCAGCTTTACCTAAAGCTTTTACATAATCATCGTAATATGCCGATTTAACTTGCTGTTCCGTTACAACTGCTGTAGGAAAAGTTCCATTATAAGTAGCCATTCCCATATCAGAAAGACCTAGACGTTCCTGATTCTTTTTAGCGTAACTTGTACCAGCAACTCTAGGACCGTTGATATAATTCTGCATAGCAATATCTGTACGGTAAAGATCTCCCGTTGAACCAGCACCAGCATTCCTTTTATGGAAGCCTTCTTTTGCATGGTTAAATAACGCAAGGTCACCATAGAACAACGCAAGAGACTCAACATTATGTATAAAACTATTAGTAGTATATGAACGGATCAACGCATCTTTTGCTGACGCATTGTTCATAGTCACACCTTTAGCTTTTGCTTCTTTTTGTATCTGCTCTATAATGTTAGATGTAGTAAAGGAAGCATCCTTAAATAGTTTCTTATTTGCTGTATACTGATTTTCAAAATAGTTTGATACAGTGTTTTGGATAGCTTTTCTAACGTCAAGACTATTATTAATAGCCTCATTAATATCCTGATCAGTATTAACAATCTTCTCAAGAACATCTTTGGTAGTAGGATCTAATACATCGTCAAATATTGTAAAGTTCTTACCGTCTTCTGCATACTTAAAGTCATACTCCTCTATGCCATCAAGATTACGCATCTCGCGCATTCTTTTCATCTCAGCAATTATATGAGGAAGCAATCTTGAATATGTCTTTAACTGGTAATCTGATTCTGTATCTTCACTAAATAAGTAAGCAGGAACATACTGAGATGTTTTACTTCCAATGATTGGCCCATCAAGGGACAATGAATAAGAAGTTCCTTTATCTGCATGACGCATCATCTCTGGTGTACCAAAGTAAGATAAGTGTAGATCTAATATAAGTTTAGTGTAACCATCACTCTTTGCAGCAGCAATACCATCAGATGACTTGTCATCAATGTCTTTAATTAATACTCCACTAAGATTAGTTAAACGCAGCGTAACAAAATCTCCAACATCATTGGTTCTCCTCTTACCATAGTTAGGATCATTCTCCTGAAGGTCTAATCTAAACATTGACTTCATCCAGATAGAAGCCTCAGAAAAAGGATTCTTCTTTACATCTAAATGGGCCATGTATCTTTGAGCTACAATTTCTTTGTAGTCCTTTGTTGTGTCATTCAATCCATTAACCATTACAGTCATTGTATTGTTTAAGGTATGCTCAAACTGAGTATTACCCTCAGCATTAGTTACCATAAAGTTTGAAACAACATCCGAATATTTCGCTTCCAAAATCTGAAGAGCTTTGAATCTATTACCCAAGTTTTCAGTAAGGGTAAGCAAACTTCTTACTTTATTGATTTTACCTTTTCTGTCTTTCTTTGTCTTTAATTTCTCAAGATCATTTCTAAAGTAAATTGGACCAAATCTGTAAACGTTATCTCTAATAGCATTTCTTATTTCAGGAGTGTCCGTAAGGTCAAATCCTATAGCTCTATAAAACTCAAAGGCCTTTTCATTAAGTGTATCCTTTGGAAAAGCTTTAAGTACAGCATCAATATCAATGAAGTTACCTTTAGAGTCCCTCTTAATAAATTTAGATTGTCCTTGTTGAGCTGCTTGAAATTCTGACTCCCATCTTTTTCCTATGGCATAATCAGCATTAAACGCCTCACCAATTGTAGATGTATACTTAGCACCCTCACCAGTCACCTCTCTAGTAACAGTCATTTGAATTAATGGTACACGTGTCTTGTTGAACGCTTGCCAAAAATTTGTCCAAAGGTTTACTTCGGCACTATTTGAGTTTTCATTATAAATAGGCCCAAGTCTTTCTAGTATTTGCTGAGCCTGGGGGAAAGATTTAGCTTCCTCTTGCAACCTCTCATACATTGAATCAATGTTAGGTGAGTTCTGAAGAGCTCTGGCCAGTCTGTTCCATGTAGCCTGGAAAGGATGTAACTTAGTTATACCAAATCTGTTGGTTAACATAGCACCTTTCTTATCAGTGGCTTGTAATCCCTGAATCATATAAACGATCTCAGTTTTCGCTAAAGCTTTAAGTGAATTCTCTGTACCATTTCTAGTATAACCCTCTTTACCTTTTAAGAAAACATCAGTCTCATCCATGTCTTCATAATCTAATTTAATCTCAGCATCACTGAAGAGTTTAGATTTAAACATGTGGCTAGCAATCACACCTCTAACAGGTTCTCCTGCTGCAGGTAGTTGATCTTCTAAACCTAGAAACTTCTTAACATCATTTCCATTCTTATCTTTTACAACCTCAAACTTTCCAAACTCACGTAAGGTGAAGTTTAAAAGCTCAAGATCTTTTCCAATCTCTGCTTTTTTAACAGCATTCGTTTCAGTATCATATGCTTTAGCATATTCATCACGAATCTTCTTTAATCTAAAATGAGCATAACCGTAAGCTTTCATTCTTACTTTATCATTCTTGACAACATCAGATACAGAAGAGTAGCTTGTCTTGGAAGACAGTACTTGCATTCTTTCTTTATCTTTTCTAATCAAATCATTTCTTTCTGCCGCAGGAAGCTTCTTATAGAAACCACCAGCAAACTGAGCCTTAAGTTTAGCTAATTCATTCTGATCCTTAATATTAAGACCGGTGTTTCTCATATCAATGAACTCACCAAACAACGCATCTAATGATTCATTGATTGTGTTACTGTCCTCAATATTTATCTTATTGACACCCTCTCTATTCTCTAGAGCAAGGATACCACTTTCCAATTCACCAAACTGTACATTATCTGCACTGAAGGTGTATTGATTAAGATCACCAACTCTCAGCTTGTTAAAAAGTTTAGATACAGTTTTATCAGCATTCTGATTCAAAGTCATCTCGTACTCTGTAGTACCAGTGAATAATGTTTTTAAGAAGTTGTATATTCTACGAAATAAACTGTTCTGTTTAGGAGCACCTTTAGTTGCTTTTTGTCCACCAAGCATAAATGTTCGGAACTCTTCAGCCAACCATTCTTCAATTTGTTTGTCATTAGCATTGCTAAATGTAACACGCTTGCCATCAAAGGCCATAAAGCTACCAGACTTATTCCCAACTTCTTTGTACAACTCTTTTTTTTGCTGAGGTGTCATAAAGGCTTGACTAAATCCGTGCCATGCCTCATGGTATAGATCTGAATAGTCTGCTCCTTTAAATAAAGTAATACCACTAACTGCCCAACTTGCAACCGCATTTGGATTCTTAGTATTAATCAAATTGAAAGCCTCCTTAAATGGCATGTATTTACTCAAAGGACTCTTCTCATACCACACTTTAGCTGCAGCAATTTGTTCCTTGGTAGCCTTTAAATCTTTGTCTTTGACATCAAGTATCTTGTATAACTCCTCTTCATCAGAGCGATTAAAAAAGTTGTCCAATTCATCATCACTACTTGTATCAGGGTTTGTTGAAATATTTGTGTCTGGTTCTGCAACAACACCCTCATCAACTGGTGATTCATTTTCCTCAACAGCTCCCGGATATAATTCTTTCTGTACTTCTTCAGAAACATCAAAAGTAAAATATGCATTCAAGATATTTGGATCACCATTCTTTCTTATATCAGCTGAAGAGTAAAAGTTATCAGACAGAAACTGCTCATAAGTAGTTGACTCATCAATAGTATAAGTGATTGAACCATCATCATTCTTATTAAGAATAGGCATCTCCATAGGAGTTTTTAATCCAATATTCTTATTTACATGAATCTTAGTTTGACCTAAGACAGAATACACACCATCAACTTCCAGTACATCATTAATTTTACCTGCAGCAATAGATTTCACAATCCTAACATTAGGGTTGTTTTTCTCTTTCGCGTAAGCCTCACCTTTTGATATGGTATTCTGTGGAACTAATTCCGTTAAATACTTCTTTAATTCGGTCCTTGCTATTGCAATCTGTTCAGCAGTATCTAAGAAAAAGTTATCACCTCTTAAACGGATATAATACTTTCTACCATCCTTACCTTTCTTCATGTTGAAGCGGTTAGAATTTAAGAATAAGAATTTTTCTACAAACTCTTCTCTCTGTGAATAAGATATATCATTGCCAAATTCATTCTTTAAGTTGCCTAAGACAAGATCTAAGAGCATGTCAACATTACCAAACTCTGTTTTACCTGTTCTAGAGTTAACTCCTATTACTGGACGCTCTACCTCTAAAGGCATACCATGTGAATTTTCTGTAACAAAATATGCAGTACCCGGTTTCAAGTTGAGGTCTTGCTCTCCAGCAATTTTAATATCCGTTATTTTATTAATGCTTGTTAAAGAATGCCTGAACTTATTTACATCCTGATTAATCATTCCAAGACTACCACCGTTAATAAATGTCCGGACAGTATTATTTTGAGGATCTTTTGCAATATGCTTTCTGATATCATCAATCATCTGAAGCTCTCTCATATACTGAGCTTTCGCTTCACTTTTGCTTATCTTTCTTAATGCAGCTAATGCTCTTATTCTGTCATCATCTCTTTTTTTAGAACCAGCTTTTACAATATACTCACCCGCCTCATTAAATACCTTATCTGTATTTCTTAATTTGTAATAAGCAATGTTCCCACCTTCTATTGTTGGCATACCTGAAGTATCAAACTTCATAGGTTCACCAAATACATTTGTAAGTACCATGAATACACCTGTACGTTCTGGATCAAAAGTTAAATCAATCTCATTACCTACCTGGTCTTCTATCTGTTGGATAGACATTGTAGTAAGATGTACTGGACCATATCCTTCATAATCAAGTGCAGAGCTATCAATGGAACCACTTTGTTTCTGAAGAGCTTTTAAAAGATTTCTCTTCACTTTAAAAAGAAACTGTTCATTGTTTGTGTAAGGCACATTTTTATTCGGACCTGTAAACGGAGCTTCTACAGCAACATCAGCAAAGGCTGTTGGTGCATAAGATTGCCAAGTCTTTACAAAGAAGTCCCTTATAGCAGCGCCTACACTTTGTAGAATGCCAGGACTAGTTACAGGATCAGTTTTAGTATTTCTACCATCTTTAGGTCCTGGAGGAATTTCTTCTTCGTTATCTTCATTATTTAAAGCCTTTAGTTTCTCCAACGCATCACCAGCATTTCCAACTTCTAAATAAGTCCTAGTAGTAGTTAATCCGTTTTCTGGATTTGAGAACTCTAATATTAAATCATCTAAGGCATCTCTTGAGAATCCTTGTTTTCTTAAACCCGCTTTAATTTCAGGAACTCTACTTGCAAGTTGGTCAATGTTAACAGGAATCTGTCGTGCATAGTCTAGGGCTTTAGCTTCATTCTCAGACGCAGCTAAAACCTTATCAAAAATCTTTTTCATATAAACCTTCATATCAAAAGGCTTATCAGATCTAACACTCTTTAATAATTCTTTTCCAACAGCTGTACCAAATCTAATACGCTGTTCTCTACTAATACTACACTTTAACATTCTAACATTCGTTTATGTGATCATCCCAGTTATCATCGTCATTCTCATTATCAAGATTATCAACTATAGCATCTACCTCATCAGTTCCTTCTAAACCTTCAAGTGATTCATTTGATATTTCTTGATCCTCATTAGTTACTTCACCGTCATCTTCAGGCTCAACATTTTCAAGAGCTTCACTGTACAGATACTTAACTGATTCTTCCATTTCGCTTTCTTTTATGTATTGTTCTTTAGACGCATCTTTAACATGCTGAACTACTATAAATCTACCTGTTGTATCTTTTGCTGTTACTTCAACCATAGTATTACGGCCATCATTAAGCATGATAATTTCTCCTTCACTTACACTATCAAAGTTAACAGAAAAAGCTAATTGTTCCAACCTTGCGTTAATTAAAGTTTCTAACTCAGCTCCAGTATATCCCGCAGTTGTAGCAAGCAAAGGATTAGTTTGCATTTCAGAAAGTAGTTCAACTTTTGTTGCCATCAATTCTTCATATGTATTTGAAGAATCAATTTCTTCTTGTATACGAGTTCTTATTTCATTTCTAATTTCTGTTTGCTCTTCACGAACTTCAGCCTGATCAGCAAGTTCAATTTGATTACGTTCCTCTTTAGTTAATCTTTGGTAAGATAATCTCCAGGCTTCACCTATTGACATGCTTCTTACTTCATTCTTAGTATAACCAAGAGCTCTTAAAGCAGACTTCATTTCTCTAGTCTTAATACTAGGAACTTCAGCAACTGAATCAGCAATGTACTGTTTAATTTCAGCAACCTTTCCTGCAAATATTGCTTTTTCTTTTTCAGTAAAAGATTCTTTGTTTTTATATTTTTCAGCTATGGTTATAATACGTAAACGGCTGACTTTATTATTATCAACAAAGTCTGCATACTCCTCATCAGTTACATCTTCTTTTGCAAAAGACTCATCTGCTACAGGTTTAGCTTTACCTACTGGTACATTTTTATTGTATGCACTAATGGCATCTTCTTTTTTCTTAAAGATTGCACTCTTAAAGTAACCTATAAAAGCCGTAGACTTGAATATTTCTTCTGGAGATTTATTAAGGTAATCTTCATCAAGAAGGTCTTCGCCTCTCATGTCTCTACCTTCATTCTCTGCCATATATAAATCTAATACAGACTGCGCAAGTTTAGGATGTTTAGTCCTTAACTCAGAAATAGGCATCTTGTTAGTTACTGTTGGTGCAATAACAACTTCTTTAATTTCTGATTTAATAGATGCTTGTGGAGTAATTGAACCATACATAGAATCAATCTTCGCTGTAATAGCATTCATTGCAGCATTCAGTACAGTACCGCTAGGTCTGCCACCTAACATTTTACCAATTTGTCTTAATACTTTATCAACAAAAGACTTCCATCCAGATTGAACTTTATTCTCACTTGCTGTTGTAGCCGTTCCTAAAAAAGCTTGAAACTTTTCGTTAGACATGGCTTCTGCAACAAACCCTTCTACAGAAGTAAACCCTTCAAACATTCTTTTATTAGGATCTGCAAGAGCTCTTTTTTCTTCTGGAGAAAGCATGTCATATTTCATTCTTGCTTCCTGCATTAAAGTTTTCATTTCAGCTTTAAAACTAGCATCTTTACTTAAAGATTCACTAGCAATTCTATGCATCTCCTGCTTTAAAATAACTTGTTCAATAGGAGCACCTTCCATTCCCTGTTTATAATCATGCGAACTCCAACGTGCATCAATAACAGTTTGAGTAACATCACTATAGGAACCAGCTGTAGTGGCGTTATTTACAAATGTTACAAAATAATTCTTATCACTAACCTCCATTAATTTTTTAGCTAACTCTTTTTCTCTTACAGTAGATTGCGGGCTATCTATAATAGTTTGTAGCACTTGTACTAAAGGAATTTTTGTTTCTAAAGCAACATTATTAGTTTGTTGTGTTTTTTTAGATTCTAATAAAGGAGATATAATCTTGTCATACCTATCGTATATTTCTTCAAACTTAGCTATATCTTCAGGGTTAGTTATCTTTTCTTTATCAACTTTACCATCTGTTAAATAGTTCTCAGCGTTTGGAATAGCCTTAAGTAATTCTGCTTGCTCTTTTTGTCTTGAACTTTCTATTTTAGCATCAACCTCTTTTTCTTTTAGTGTTGTATCAAATCCAAACTGTTTAGCAATATCATCATATGTACGCTTGTCATTTTTAAGTTTATTTCTACCAACTTGATTATAAGGACTTCTATCCTGACCGGCATCAATGTTAGTTAAGCTATCCATGTATTTGTTAAGTATCTGTATAGCTTTAGAATATTGTTCTGAATTGGCAACAACTTCCATCTTGTCATCACCTTCATGTTCTGTAAGATAAAATGTATCTGGTACTATTCCTTCCTCTTCTAGTTTAACCAAGTCTGCGGGATCAAAAAACATACCTGCTTCATACAATTCGTTAAGCATGTCATTCTTATCTTTTACTTTAATAAACTCTTCTAAGGATTTTCTTATTTCATTTTTTCTGTTAGCGTAAATTTCGGCTTCTACAAACTTAATCTCTTCAAATTTTTCAGCAAAACCTTTTGGATTAATTAAAATATTAACAGCATCATTTGCTTTCTTTGATCTACCTTTAAGCATCTGATAATCTATAATGCTTTTAAATGTTGCATCAAGTTTTTGAGATTGAATAAAGTCACCATTCTTTTGTCCAAGAAAATCAACATAAGCATCAAAAGATTTACGTATAGCGGCTAAATCTTTAGCAGGCATCTTTTCTTCAACCGTATTTACCTTAGCCTCAGCAAGCGCATCTACATAAGAAGTAAGTAACTCTAACTGAGTCTGCTTCTCTTTTTGTAATTTCTTTTGGCGTGGCTCAATCATCTCGCCTTTTAAACTTTCAACTTGCATTTTCAAGCTATCAAGCTCACTTCCCGCTTGTTCAAAATCAAACATAACACTGAACTCACCATAAGGAGTATTTGCTAGTCCTGAATCTGCTTGAGCTGTAGAAAGTATAGACTCAGTTCTTTCCAGAGATCTATCAAAAGTGTCTTGATTAAAGACAAGTTCTTTAATAGCCTTATTCCAAGCACTTTCCTGAAGAAACTCTTCTTCCCTTGCCCTAGAATCTAAACCTTTTTTACGTGAATCATAAGGATTTTTTAAAAACTCTGTTGCATATTCCCATCTTTTTTGAATAGACTTACCACGCTTAACACCCTTATCAATAATATTCCCAAATTCTGCTTCTGTTAAATGAGGATATGATTCAGCTATATCTTCCGCTGAAATATTTTTCATGCTTTCCAACCTTTCCATAGTTGTATCAAACCTACCCATCTCTAATGCTGTAGTGATGTGTTCAAAACTGGCACTATCTTTAATATCATGGAGTGTTTTAGTGTCATCCATTTGTTCAGCATCATCCTCACCTTGTCTAGCAGCTTTCTGTTGCTGTAAGTTTAATAGATCCGGTGAAAGATATTTTGCAGGGTCTGCATAAAACTCGTTGAGCTTTTCTACAGTGTCATCTAATTTTGCAGCACGTTCATCTTTTACTTTTTTCCATTGAGCAGGATCAGTATAACGTAAAGACAAATTCTTTATGCCTTGTCCTCCACTATAAAGTTCTTGTTTAATCTGACCAACAGGTCCCATTACTGGGCCAATCAAACCAGGTATCATAAAACCAGACATGAATGTATGCAGTCCTTCTTTACTAACCTGCTTTACTAAGTTGTCACCAAGCATATTATACCATTGACCTCTTTCAGTATTTCCTCTGAATTGTGCCGTATAATAATCTTTAGTTGAACCAGATATTGTTTCCTGTGCAACTTCTTGTAAACCTTCAGGTATAGCACCTGCTGTATATTTTCTAGCAGCTGAACCAAGTAATCTAGGATTCCTCAAATATGTTAGAGGCTTGCTCATAAATCCTGGAGCTATCTTAGTATAGTTTTGCATCGCTGCTTTCTTAGGATCAAACAAAATATTCTTTCCTTTTTTACTAATAATATCTTTTACTGGTTTTGATGGTCTAAGTAAACCATCAAATAATATTTTATTACTATAAAGTATAGTAGGCATGTTTATCAAAGCAGTACTCTCACCTGCTTGTCTAGCTAGAGTTTTAATATTTGTTGCTTCTTCTCTATTAGGTGCTCTTCCATTCTCAGCAGTAAACTCACTATAAAGATTCTTCTCCATGTCTAATTGAGTATGACCACCCTCTAATGAACTTTCTCCAAAAGCTAAACGAAGTTGTTGAACATCTGCATAGAATGCACCAGCACCTTTAGTAGTATAAGCAAGTCTTCCTAGGTCGTCTACTTTGTTAGCGCCTCTAAAAAACTGAGCTGTATTCTCTAATGGGTTTATGAAATTTGCAGCACTCTTAAAAAAAGTACGTGCCTTATTAGCATCTTTTAGATTACCGAGAGTTTTCCTCATGTTGCTGGCAACCTTATAAGCACTTTTTATTTTACCAAAAGCACGTGTTGCGCGTGAAGCCATTAAAGCTGTATTAGCAGCAAAACCTGGTGCAGTGGCACCAAGCGTTGCACCCGTTGCCGCAGCTAAACCAACTTCAGCAGCAAATAATGCAGCTTCTTCTACAGCAAGCTCTGCTATAATACCAAAGGTATAACCAGCATTTAAGACACCATTAGCTAAGAAACCTTGAACACCACCTTTAGTTGTGTTACCAATTGCCATAGCTTTTTGTTGTGCCGTAGCAGCTTCAGTATCTGTAAGCTTACCAAATGACGCAGCATCTTTAAAAGCAATACTTGCATTAGCAAATGTTTGAGCACCTGCTCTTTGCCAATCATCCCACATTGAAGTGTTCTTATTGTAAAGCTCCTCATTATCTCTGAATGGTGAAAAGCCTAATTTTTCATATACATCTCTATAACCAACAGAATTATATCTTTCGTAAAAGTTATTTCCACCCATAGGGTTTCTGAAATCTCCAGTACCTGACTTAGTCATTTTAAATTGGTCAGCTGCTATTAAATCTCTGTTTTGAAAACTACGCACAGTAGCCGCTATAGTATTACTAGATGCTTTTGGAAAGTTTGTGCCAAGACTTGGTGGTGGAACAAATGGTTTAACATTTACTCCATTTATGCTTTGCATGTTTTGCATGCTTGCTGGTACAGGAGCCTGCGGTTTAAGCATTTCAGGTGAAAAAGTATTATCGCTTGCACTTAGTGCCGGAGGCCCCGTATATAATGGTGAACTCGGATCAATGTCATCAAATCTTCCCATGTCTTATTGATTTAACAGTTGTTGTGGATCTTTAACTCCGTTTTGAAGAGTCCAAGCATCTACAATAGCTTTGTTTTGTGAAGCAATAGTTCCTAAGAAGCCATCATAATCTGACACAAGTCTATCAAGTGGTGTATTAAATGCATAAACATCATCAATCTCATCCCACATTGTATTACCTGATTCATCTAGACCAATTGCGTATTTTCCTCGCGCATGATATTGGCCTGTCTCTTTATCTGTTTCTATACGGAAATCTTTTGAATAATTGGGATGACCATCAAAATCAATCTGACCTCTCCATGACATAAGCTGTTCATTGTAACTCTTTTGAGAGCTAGCCGCAAATACGTTTGTAGCATCAGACTTTGGAAGATAAACGGTCATACCTTCAGTAGTAAGCTCCTTCATATAAGGACGGAGAACACCTGGTTCTTTTTCACTCCCCTTATATTTGTTTACATACGGTTGGTTAAACTTAATATTTAAAGCAGTCATGCTTTCATCTTCACCCGCAATATTTTGATAAGTAACAGTTGGTATTGGTCTTGAAGCACCTTTTTTCATAGTAGCCATATCTTTATACAACTGCTGTAAAATCATTTGACCATTATCCATGCTTGAACCAGGTACACTATTTTGAGGACCTCCCATACTGACAATAGCGTTACCACTATTTATAGCATCCTTTAAAAATCCCGTTGTTCCAATTGTTGCTGTACTTCTATAAAACTTAGGATCAGCTGCATCAAATCTTATTCCTTGAGAATAAGAATCTCCAGCTCCATTTATACCTAACCATGCTCTATCACCATCAGGTGTTACATTTTCACTAAAAGCTCTTTGCCACATATCATGTATACCCGGAGCACCCATCTGAAGATCTTCATTTCCAAACCATGTATCCCCTGCATCACCTGCGCCATAACCAGCTCTATTAGCTCTGTCAGTAGGAGAGTCATAATCCCATCCTCCTAAATGTTCTGTTCCATCCCACCAACTCCAACCACTTCCCATCTCACCTTCTTCAAGGTCATTCCAAGGCATTACCCACTCAAGGACATTGGCTAATTCACCAGTTACACCAGCTACAGTAGTTCCTATTCCATCAACTACGGAACCTAAAACGTTTCCTACACTTGACCAGAATCCTCCTTCTATTTCTCCAGTAGCAGAATCATAATCTTCACCCATTGCTAACCTTCTGTCACCTCTGAACATTTCATTTGCAACCTTTGAACTATGACCTTTTGAGACCATGTTCTTTACAAATTGTTCCTTACCAACAGTGTGACCTTTAGCATCAATATAAGATTCAAAAGCATCTACTTCAAAATCTGAGTACTTGCCTGTTGAAGCGGCCTTACTAATAACCTCTTGTGCTTCACTTGCATACCAACCATCCATTTGTTCTAGTGCTGAATTCTTAGCTTCTATAGAACGTCTGTTACTTGCTGTGTTTGCCCATACTTGATCTAGGTGTGGTCTTAAAACCTCATTGCCTCCAGTTCTGTCATACATTCCTTTGATCGTACTCTCATACATATCATCAACGGCAGTACCTGAAAGTTCATTTATATTACCGCCATACTTTTTAGCTATCGCGTATTTCTGATCCAATGTTGTTGCATTGGCTAATTGCTCTTTTAATGCTCTTCCTTGGTTTGGAGTAATACCACCCGTTAATCCTCCGCCACCAGAACCACGTACTTCACTACCTCTTCCTTCTCCAGACAATGTTTCATCACCTGTCATTGAAGCATTGGCCATTGCATCTACAATAGCTACCAAGTCTGTTTGAGCTTGAGTATCTCCTGATGCAGCAGCATTAGCTGTGGCTTTATAAATATCAGATACAATACCTCTTTCAGAAGAACTTAAATCATTTTTTAAAGCTTCTCTATCATCACTGAACTCGTTGAATCCTTTCTGACTAGCCTCATAAGATTTACTATTTGGATTACCAGGATCTGCAGCACCCATAACATCTGTTGGAGTACCTACATTATATATCTCACCACCTGTTGCTACAAGTTGTTCAGCATATTGATCAAGGTCGAATTTATATTTAGTTAATTCTAATTTATTTTTGTGTCTCTGGTCAGCAAGAATCATTCTGTTCTTTTGTCTATAAGCCTCCATAGAATATGGATCCTCTTTCATCTTGAACTCATAATCTTTATAAGCCAAAGTGTTTGCTGCCGCATTAATGTCTTGCCCTAATCCAAATGAAGCCATAGCTCTATCAATATACTCAGCAGTATATTTAGGATTATTATTCTCAGCAATTGCATTAACATTGTTAGAGGCATCTTCAACTACTGCTAAAGAAGATGAGTAACCACCTTCTTGATTATTCAAGTCATTATATACTTTCGCTATTGTACTACCAGGCATGGCACCATCACTAGCAATTTTCTTTGCTACATCTTTTTTGATACGTGACGTTGTTTCAACTTGGTTTTCAATATCAGCTTTTGACTTACTAAACATCTGATCCAACACTGGAGTCATCTCATTAATGTAAGCTTGTTCAGCGGCTTCTGTAGAACCGTATTGTGCTTCATTACCATACACCCATTCTTTTCGGTCTACATAAGCTTTAGTCTTATAGTACTCCGTAATCTTAGGATCATTACCTAATGAGCCCATAAACAAGTTCTGTAAAGGCCCTACAAGCATAGGTCCATTTTTAGTAGTAGTAATATAGCCACCCTGTAATTGATCAACAGAAATACTTAACCCTGCTTCTTTTGCAAGAGCCATAGCTTTTTTCGTTACATCTTGATATGGTGTATAATTAGCATTACCAAAATTTAAAGCATCTTGTTTAGTGGCTTTTCTAAACTCATCAGCTTTATACTGAAGAGCTTTGTCTCCACCTTCCCACCAAGCACCACCACACTTCTCAATGTCTATACAGTTCTTGAAACTTTCTGATTTACCTTGTTGCTTCTGGAAGTTCTTTGTCCAGACCATATCTTTAACAATACCCTTATTGTCAAGCATTTGTTCAAAGATACCTGATGCCGCTTGCACATTAGCCGCTTTAGATAAATCCATAGTAGACATCTTCTTGATATCTTGATCTATAGTCTTAAAGAAAGCATCCCTAGATGCAATGTTATCATCACGCATCATTGGCGCATTCAACAAAGAACCATACATAGTACTAAGTTGGTCACGACCTTGGTCAGTCTTACTTTGTTTAAAGTCCAAAACCCCAGAGTAGAAGTTTAAGTCTGGAGCAAATGGTTGTATCTGTGGAATATAGGGTGTGACCCCGCTTAAGTATGTTGCCATTATTGAATCAGTTTATACAAAAATAATATATGTTTAGCAAACCTCATATGTTTATGAGTGTTGTCCTGGGTATCCATATGCGGCAGGATTAACGTATCCTTCAGGCATATCCTGTACTGCATTGGATTGACCTAAATCTGCTTTTGCTAAGGCTGTTGCTTCAGGCCAAGTCATACCAGCAACGGAACTTTGATATTCTTTTGCCAAATCAAATGTAGAATTATTGTTTACAGGATTCTTCGGAGTTATTTGAACAGGATTAAATTTACGTTCTGTAAATCCTGTTCTTGGATCTACTCTCCAATCATCTCTCATGATATTCATACTTTGAGTCATACCTCTATTAGTGTCAGCTGTATTGATTGCAGCAACAAGATTTGCCATATTAGCCATTTTCTCATTCTTAAAATTATTATTAGCTAATTCTGTTTCATCCCAGTACGTCTTATTCATTATACCGTTATATCTATTGGCCTCATTTCTTCCTGCCTCATGTCTTGCTTCCCAAGCGTTAGCCGTTCCTAAGTTCTGCTTGTACTCTTGGTCTTGTAAACCAAGTACACCGGCTACATTGTTCTTTTGCATGTTAGCAAATTGAGCACCTGTTTGTGCAGCACTTGCTCCATAAGCTTGAGCTCCTTGCAATCCTGCTTGAGTATTAGCATTCAATCTTGAAGCGCCTCCTCTAAAGTCAGCAAATACAGGATTCTTTTCCTCATAGAAAGCATTTTGTCGGATAGGTTCACCTTTTCTTACACTGGCTAAGCCGTAACCGGCCATCCCTATGTTTCTTAAATCTTGTTTCCAATATGGTGTGTATTCATATGGATTAGGTAAAGTTGCAGGTAGGTGTTTTACATCAGC
>Ga0209715_1000565_pt1 | contig 31595 bp, 26 predicted proteins | sample COGITO_mtgs_1205_2_FD_184809 | JGI IMG/M metagenome (GOLD analysis project Ga0209715, IMG submission 184809) | Pelagic marine microbial communities from North Sea - COGITO_mtgs_120503 (SPAdes) (version 2) | ecosystem: Environmental > Aquatic > Marine > Epipelagic ... | reverse complement strand
CAGCCTAGTAAATTCACCAGGCTGGGCTATCCGACATCCTCGATTCATTAAGTCCTTACTGATCAATTCGATGATCAATGGATTACCGTGACATGAAATTTCGAGTGAATCTTCACCAGTATAAGACTTTCCTTCATTAAACAAAGTAATCACAACTTGATCTAATGTTTCTCCATCACATGATTGATAATCTACAAGGTATGTTTTTCTTGGAGTCGGGTTTGTACAATCGCACGCTTCCTTGGCAATTATATGTGAAAGTGGACCACTTATACGAATTACAGCTAAAGCCGATTCTCCAGCAGGAGTGGCTAGAGCAATGATTGTTTCTATCATTGCGGGGTGGGGTAGGGCAGGGTGTTTCTTAGTCCCCGTCTTCTGTTTGCCCTTGGGCAAGAACAGAACCAACCGTGACTTGCACTTTTTCCATGATACCGGCAGTGATTTCTTCCATCAGCTCCTGGTTTTCGGCCAAGGTTTGTTTGGCGGCTTCTCTACCTTGCCCAACTAAATTTCCTTCATACGAGATCCATGCACCTTTTTTTGTTAAAATGTTATGCTCTAATCCCAGATCGATTACGGAACCTGTTTTGGATATTCCTTCGTTGTACATGATATCAAATTCGCAGGCGGTAAATGGTGGAGCTACTTTGTTCTTAACTACTTTTAGTCTGGTTCTTGACCCAGTAACCGTTCCATTAGCTTCTTTAATCTGTCCAATTCTTCGAATATCCATTCTTACGGAGCAGAAAAATTTCAAAGCCCTTCCACCTGGTGTCGTTTCTGGGCTTCCGAACATGACGCCAATCTTTTCCCTAATTTGGTTGGTAAAGATGCAAACACAATTAGATTTCGAAATTGCAGCGGTTAACCTTCTCATCGCTTGGCTCATCATACGGGCCTGTAAACCAACCGTGGTATCACCCATTTGACCATCAAGTTCTTGCCTTGAAACAAGTGCAGCAACTGAGTCCAGTACGATAACATCTATTGCACCTGAGCGTATTAAAGTTTCAGTAATATTTAGGGCGTCTTCTCCGCTTTCTGGTTGTGAGACCATGAGGTTGTCCAAGTCTACCCCGACAACTTTTGCGTATTTGGGGTCAAGTGCATGTTCCACATCAACAAATACAGCATTCCCTCCCTTTCTTTGAGCTTCAGCAATGACACTTAAGCAGAATGTAGTCTTTCCGGAAGACTCGGGGCCGTAAATTTCTAAAATTCTGCCTCGGGGCAATCCCCCAACTCCAAGAGCTAAATCAACAGCCAGTGAACCCGTTGAAATAACGGAGACATTCATTTTGGTTGCGTCCCCGAGTTTCATCAGTGCACCTTCTCCAAATTTTTTGTTAATACCTTGAAGAGCAAGATCGAGGTCCGACGTTGATTTACTGGAAGATTTTTCAGATGCTTTAGCCATGATAATTTTTAAAGGGATTTGAATAATTTGGGGAGTGTGCCATTGATGGCAAGAAATTTAGATAAGGTGCATTAATAAAACCTTGTCATTAATGATCAGCAGCAAAGTAGAACTCCGAATATATTTATTGGCGAGATTGTTTTGAATATCAACACGAAGACAAACGCTATTATTACCGTAAACTTTCAGCTTCAGACTAGGATCAAAAAAAGAGACGACTTTCCAAAACTTGATTTACCTGATGATTTAAATTAAATTCAAATGTTTTTCTTAATAACCATAATCTAGGATAATGATAAAACATGTGGTTTGGGATTGGAATGGAACTTTAGTGGATGATGTCAGTTTGTGCGTTGATATCTTAAATCATGTACTTGCAGCTCATATGAAGCCACAGATCACAGCTGATCTATACCGAAAAACCTTTTTTTTCCCAGTTGCTAAATTTTACGAATCCTTGGAACTGCCAAGTTCGGGTTTTGAGTATGAACAATTGGCCAATGATTATATCAAGCAATATCGCAATCGGTTCAGGGAATGTAAGTTGCATTCCCGGGCACTAGAAACCCTTGAAGTGTTAAATCAACTTTCTATTTCACAAACCATTCTTACTGCGGGCGAGCAAAAGGATGTCGAGGCATTTGCCTCCTTTTATAAAGTAAAGCAATGGGTACAGTGCATTGATGGAGCCAGTAACATAGAGGCAAGGGGAAAGGAAGATCGAGTGGCAGCTCACATTTCAAAGCTTGAACTTGATCCAAAGGATGTACTTTTGGTTGGAGATACTTTGCACGATCACGAAATTGCCAATTTGGTGGGATGCAGCGCACTGCTTTATAGTCGCGGGCATGTCGATGCAGAAAGGTTGAGACAATTAACAGACCCTGTTATTCATTCATTGAACGATGTAATCAAGTGGGTTCGCGATTGACCGGTTTTTTTCGCCCTGTAGTTTAGATACCTTCCTAATGAGCAGGGTCTTTATTAAAACTTATGGTTGTCAAATGAACGAGCGCGACTCGGAGGCCGTTGCCTGCAAATTGCTCGAATATGGCCATGAAATAACGGACAAGGAGGAAAAGGCTGATGTCATTCTTTTGAATACCTGCAGTGTCCGTGAAAAGGCAGAGCAAAAAGCAATAGGAAAGGCCTCACGCCTTCTAAACCGATCATCAACAAAAAAAAAGCCAGTGGTTGGGGTTATCGGATGCATGGCTCAAAATCGTGGTAAGTCCTTACTTGACGAGTTGCCTGGTTTGGGCTTGGTCGTTGGCACCCAGAAATTCCATCGTGTGCCTGAACTGCTTGAGAGGAAAAGTTCCTCGGGTCCAGTAGTTGAACTCGGTGAAGAAATCGGTTCCCAGAACGAGATTAAGCACCATTTATATAAGGGAGAAAGTCCAACTGCTTTTGTATCGATCATGCAGGGCTGCAATATGAACTGTTCGTTTTGCATAGTTCCTAAAACTCGAGGGATTGAGAGGTACCGCTCCATTTCCGAAATTTTGCAAGAAATTGAGGAATTAACCCTTGTCGGGGTCAAAGAAGTCACCTTACTTGGACAAATTGTAAATGCCTATGGACGTGGTCAGTTTGCGAGAGTTGATGGGAAATCGCCCTTTGTACAACTTTTGGAAAAAATTCATGAGCTTCCAAAGATTCATCGTATTCGTTTTACTTCTCCGCATCCAATCGCTTTCGGGAGCGACTTGATCGATGCGTTCGGTCGATTGCCTAAATTGGGAAAGCATGCTCATTTGCCTATGCAAAGTGGGTCGAACCGCATCCTAGAATCGATGAATCGACCTTATAAAATTGAGAAATTTCTCAATATTGTTGAAAGACTTCGTGAAAAAGTTCCAGGCATGAGATTGAGTACTGATATTATTGTGGGTTTTCCTGGAGAAACGCTTAAAGATTTTGAGCTTACCAAGAAAGCGTTTGTTGAGGCTGGGTTTGAAATGGGTTTTATTTTCAAATACAGCGACCGTTCGGGTACGCCATCTGTTGAAATGGATGGAAAAATCGAAGTAGATGAACTTGAAAGAAGAAATCATGAGCTGCTCGACCTTCTGGAAAAACAGTCTCTTAAGTCCAACAGGCGAATGCTCGATCAAGCGGTTGAGGTTTTAGTCGAGGGTGAAGCCCGCAAGGGTAGGGGACAGTTAATGGGAAGGACTAGATGTTTTCGAAAAGTAAATTTCGAGGGAGATCCATCTTTGATTGGTGATATTCGTATGATCGAAGTCACCCGGGCAACCCCTTACAGCCTTTTTGGCACTTTAATTAACTGACAAAACTCACACGATGAATCTTTTCCAGGCAAGTCTTATTACTGGCATTTTACTTACAATGGTTGGAGGAATGCTCACACGTCCAAAATCAAATTTCCGATTGGCGTGCCTTCGCTTTCCTAGATCCAAGCCTTGCAGTATTTGGTTTATTGGAATTGCGACGACTTGGTTTTTATGGAGACATGTGCTATTTCTAAGCGAGGCTGACTTCGGTAATTACAAGCTGCTGATTGGAGGAGTTGCCATCGCTGTGGCCTTACTTTCTTTTGTATATGCAGCAGACTTTTTAGCTGTTCGCGGATGGGCTATGTTGGTGCTTCTTTTTTCTCGAGAGGTCTTGGATGCAGCATTTTTGCAAGATGCTCAAAGTCGGTTAGTTTTAGTTTCAATTGTCTACTTTTTTATTGTTGCTGCCTTGTATTTTGGAGCTTGGCCATACAGGATGCGTGATTTGATTGAATGGTTGAATCGGAAACCAGGTAGAATGGAAGTTCTTGGTTCTGTGATCTTAATTTCCGGATTATTGACTTCGGCCTTATCCTTTATTTACTGACTTTTAATTTGCCAGATTATGAGCTTAATTTTGGCAATTTCTGGTCCTGCTGCAGTAGGAAAAACCACCCTTTGCGAACGGTTGATGAAGGAGTTTGGAGTTTCACTTAACCGCTTGGTAACGGCTACCACACGATTACCTCGTAAAGGAGAACAGGACGGTGAAGATTATTTCTTTCTGAGTCAGTCGGAATTTGACCGTAAACTCTTGGAAGAGCACTTTTTGGAACATGAAATCATTCACGGTAATAAATACGGAATCTTAAAGCATAGCTTGTTAGAAGCTCAAATACAGGGTGTCGATATTTTGCTAAATATCGATGTAAATGGATCGGCAAGTTTGCGCAGATTCTGCAATGAAACCAAGGCTCTTGATGGATGCTTAAGGACGATTTTTATTCGTCCCCAATGCATCGGTGAATTGAGATCGAGAATGAACGAACGGGCCAGCGAAAGCGATGAACAGATGCAAATTCGACTAGCCAACGCCCAGGCGGAAATGCAAAGAGAGCATGAATTCGATTTTGTGTTGGAATCTGCCGATCGTGAATCTGATTATCAGCGGGTAAAAGAAATATACCTTAGTTTGAAGTAAGAGCTATTTTGCTACAAATCGATTTATGCCTGCGTTTCTGGTCTTTCCGCATGTAGCCAGTCCATGTGGAAAAAGTTTCCCCGGGGTTCGTCCGTCCTCTCATAAGTATGGGCCCCAAAATAATCTCTTTGTGCTTGGAGCAGGTTTTGAGGAAGCCGGGCACTTCGATAAGAATCGTAATAGGCGAGAGCAGATGAAAAAGTGGGGGTAGGCACACCTCTTAAGGCCCCAGTAGCGATCACTTTTCTCCAGTGGGATTGATCTCGCTTGATGCAATCATTAAAGTAATCGTCGAGAAGTAAATTTGCTAAGGAAAAATTCTTTTGGTACGCCTCGGTAATTTTCTGTAGAAAAGCAGCCCTGATGATGCAACCACCCCTCCAAATTTGGGCAATCTCGCCAAAGTTTAAGGACCAATCGTATTCTTTGGCAGCTGCTTGCATTAGTTGGAAGCCTTGTGCGTATGAACATATCTTGGAACAATAAAGAGCTCCTCGGATAGCTTCAAGAAAGCTGGAACGATCTAAGGATTGTAGATCAACTTGTTCGTCTGGTCCATTTAAGGATTTGCTGGCATAGCCTCTTTCTTCCTTAATTGCACTCATGCAGCGGGCAAATACGGCTTCGGCAACGGTAGGTGCAGGAGTTCCCATATCTAGGGCATTCACGGAGGTCCATTTGCCGGTGCCTTTTTGTCCAGCTGCATCTAAAACATAATCAACCAGATAACCACCCGTTCTTGGGTCTTTTTGTTGCAGAGCGTCAGCAGAGATTTCCATTAAAAAGGAGTCCAATTCACCTTCATTCCAAATGGAAAAAGTATCTCCCACTTCTTTTGCTGTCATTCCTAGCAAATCAGTCATTAAATGATACGCTTCACATATCATTTGCATATCTCCATACTCGATACCGTTGTGGACCATTTTGACATAGTGACCGGCACCGTTTTCTCCGATGTATGCTGCACAGGAAACGCCCCCTGTAATAGGGTTTCCTTCAGAGGCACCCTCCAAAGGCTTGCCAGTTTCAGCACTAACTTTTGCCGATATCGCTAACCAGATATCTTTAATTTTTTCCCATGCATAAGTTGAGCCACCTGCCATCAGAGACGGTCCAAAGCGGGCACCTTCTTCTCCTCCACTCACGCCAGATCCAACGAAGTATAAGTTCTGATTTTTGAGTTCAGCCTCCCGGCGAATGGTATCAGTCCATTTAGCGTTTCCACCATCGATGATAATATCTTGTTCGTCTAAAAGAGGAATTAGAGAATCTATCACTGAGTCTGTAGCCTTACCGGCTTGAACCATAATCACGATTCTTCTGGGTCTTTGAATCGAAGTAACAAAGTCCTCAAGGTTTTCAAAGCCTAAGAGATTGTCGGAATAACTATTTTTATCTAAAAATTTCTTGGTTTTCGAAAAGGTACGATTAAACACTGAAGTTTTAAAGCCATGATCGGCAATATTGAGGGCTAAATTTTGCCCCATAACTGCTAAACCTATTAAACCAAAATCTGAGATATTTTTATCCATAGTGTACGAAAAATAGTCGAATATGAATGCCTGTCCATAAAGAAAGGATGTTGGCGACTTAAAATGTCCGAGAAATTCTTAAAGGGGGGAGGCGTTGCTTATAGCTTCCTTAGAATCTTCATCAATTGGGGGGTCATCGACTTGTACGACTACGGGTCGCTTATACATTTTTGCCGGATTTGTGTACCGAGGATTGATTCCAAATTTTTTCATAAGTAAAAGCATGTCTTGAGAATTTGTTTTTAAAGCTTGTGCAGCTGTACTTGAAGTGGAATTGGCTGCTGCTTTAGTGTTTGCGTTGTTCACGGCTTTGAGCATGACAGTTTTTGACTTTAAACTGGTGTTATCTAAACTGTCTAAGTTTAGTGATAGCTTAGCACCTGCCAAGGCTCCTTCAATTGAACCTTGCTTGGTGGCTTGTTGAACCTCAACGACCCGAGACTCTTCAAACTGTGAGGCACCATTTCGTGAAATAATTTCACCCTCATTTGCTTGCAGACCTAAAATCGCCCCGAATGTTGCTCCAAATGAAGCAGCAGTTAAGTGGTCAACTGTTTGTTTTTCATTTGAATTTAATGCAGGATTTAGCCCCAACAAAACGGTGGGCTCAAAAATCGCCCCCATTGCAGATCCAAGTGCAGATTGTCTAGCAACTCCTACATCGATTGTTTCTATACTATCTGGTTTAACAAGAGACAAATTACCAGCGTTTGTACTACCATAAGCCGATCCTTGAGCAGTAAGATTTATTATGGGTACCAATTGTTCGGTAGGGTAGTAAATAGCAAGTCCAGTATTTCCCATCATGCTGCCCAAGGAAGAGCCCCTGGCGACCTTCTCGATTTGATTTCCGTTTAAAACGGTTTGTTGGGGCACATTAGGATCTGCTAAAGAACCTAACCATGCTGCGGAATTTACTGAACCAGATGAACTTCCTCTTGCAACTGACTTGGAGATTTCTCGCCTAATGTTAGTTGAGACCTCCCAAGAATCAGTGTATTCAAGAGATTTAGGTAAAACCGTTGCTAACTGGCTGCCCATTGCTGCACCTAAAGCTGCAGATTCAGCAACACGATCAACTTCAATCCAATCTTCACTCATTGTGTATTGAGTTGTTCCGTCTTTTGTTAAGGTATCGTGAAGTAGTACTGATTGTGAAATTTGTTTTGAGGCTTTTTCTGCAACATCTAAATAAAGGGCTGCGTCTAGATACTCGGCTTTTGATGTTGCAACGACGGTAGTTGCTAACAGGAAACCGTTAGCTGAGGCTTTAACTGCCTCGTAAAGAAATAATTCGCTATCCTGAGCGATTTCTTCACCTAAATTAGAAGCTAAACCTGCGTCTACATCTTCCTGAGTTGCCTCACGTTCTAGCTCGACAATACCCTCAATCAATCCTTTGAAAAAAGAGGTTAATACACTTGTCTCAATAACACCTCCATTAGTCGAACTGGGACTACTGGAGGATTGGGAGAAAATTTCAAAGTCAGACAAAGTTAAGCCATCATCATCCGAATTAAACTCTTGAACCGCAAAAAATCCTTGGGTGATACCAACACTTAGTTGTTGAAGTAATTGGGTTTTTGTTGGTGCAAAATTAAATCCAGAATTTTGCCGATCAGCCAGAGTTAAAGGATCAATAACTGAATCTATATCTAAATTGTATGGATTGGTATGTATCAAGTCTACTGTGGTTGATGCAAATGAGGAGGAAAGTTGAGCAACCTCATCCATTGATCGTCCTTCTTCAAGAAAAGCTTCTACAGATATTTGTGCTATGGATTTGATCCAATTGGCCGCCCCTCCTCCCCAGTCAAGGGTCTTGGGCAGTATATTAGAAAATAAAATTGCGGAAAAGTTAGATTGTAAATCAACATCCCCACCTGCCCTTAAATATGCCGATATCATAGATTTGGTTGAAGATAGAAATGATTTGTTAGAAAGTCCAAACTCCTGTTTTTTCTCTGTTAGGCTTTTAATAGAGGTTTCAAAATCTTCGATTGTCGGCGGGATTCCGTTCAATGAAAAAGCTTCCTTTAATGCTTCAGTTAGGCCATCGTTTGTGACTAAAGGAGGGCCATGCGATGATTCGAAACTTGAAGTTATGGGTTCGGGTAAAACAGGGGGAGAGTTTGTACCGCCTGGTCCAATTTGTTGCTCAAGTGTTTCTTCGGGAACTAAACTTCTTCTTTCTTTAGTGCTGGAGTCCTTAACGAGTTCTTTGACTTCCTCAAGATTGATGAGAAGTATGCTATCAAGCATTGTAGTGGATAGTTTTGCTTGTAGAATTGCACACGAAAGAACTGTTGAGACAAACAATCTCAAAAGGTTAGAAGAAAATTCTAAAAACGGACCAGTATCCATTGCTTACTTAAAATCATTCAAGTTATACTTGGATGCAAACTAAAATCCTCTTTGGTTGTGGGCTGAAAGATTGTCATACTTACATGCCAACCCTGCAACGCATGAAAATAGAGCAAAGCATGCCGGAGTTCGAGTGGGAAAATCTACAAAGCAATAAACCAAAAAAACAAAACAACCTAATAATAATAATCTGACAGTTGTTGAGTTAGTAAAGACACAAACTTTGACTAAGTGGAGAATGTAGGGAATAAAAAAACAAAAAGTGCCAAGTAAACCCCACTCACAAATAAATTCCAAAATATCATTGTGTGCATGAGCAACAAGGGGAATGTAAGGGTTGTGGGCACTTTCCAGTCCTATTGCCCGTTCCTGCCTAACCACCAGAGATTGAAATTTAGGATAAGTTGATGGGAATGCATAATAACCATGGCCCAAGATTAATTCTTTTTGAACCATATTATAGGCATCTTCCCAAAGATACCATCTAAGTGGAGGTTTTCCTTCTTGGTAGGCGTTCCATTGTGTGTTTGAATTAGTTAGCATTTCTTTAACTTTTTCATCTTTTTTTAATGAATAAAAAATAAGAAATAAAGTAGGCAGGATAACCAAAAAACAGGAAAGAATTTTTCTGAATGAGAAGGATTCTAATTTCTTGTTTTTAAGAAATATAATTAAGCTAAAAAGTAAAATTGATGATGCGCAGAATAAGATTCCAGACCTCGAACCTGAAAATATCACTGTAGAAATCATCAAGATAATACCAAGTATAATAAATAATAAAATAGGAGATTTAATCATGTAATCTCTTGTAACTCTTAACTGTTTATAGAGTATTGAAAAAGTGCAAGATAAAGATAGCAAAGCAAAAGCAGACCAGTGGTTTTTATAGGTGAAGGTGGAAAAATAATAGCGTGGTTCTGGGGCATTCCAAATCCCTAATATTTCCAGATAATCATCTGACCATTCTTGGGTGAATTTTTGATAAAGTCCTACAATACAAAGAATAAATGTGTTGATAATGACTATCCATAAAAAAACTTTTACATTATTAAAGTTACATAAATTATGAAAAATAATAATTCCTAAAAACAAATTTATAAAAAGAAATAAAAAATTCTGTATATCAGATAAATTCTTTATTGCTATTGAAGGTAAAAATTTCCAATAATCTAATTGTATTTTATCTTCGCATTTATTGAAGAATAAAATAACGGGATCATTTGTAATTTTAGAATATTTATCTAGGTAACTGTTTTTTAAATGAAAAAATAAAGCAATCGACAATTGAGGATTATCCCTACTTTTTTCTAAAATTAAGTTCATACCATTAGAAATCATCTCGATTTTTGCTGAATCCCTAGTTTCGAGCAAAGTTCCTTCCATGTTTAATTCAATGAGTTCTTGTGCGTTGAGTGCTTTATATTTGGGGTTATTAAAGCTAATAAGAGCCCAAATAAACATCAACAGAAGAGGTAAAACAGATAAAAAACATCTTCTAGTCCAAAAATAATTCTGAAATAGTTGGGTTGCCAATAATGCTAGGCCAAGAAAGCTTAAGATCAAACCTGCAAATCCTTCTGCAAGTCCTGCCTTAAACCAAGTGACTAGGATTAGGTATAAGATGCATAATTTAAGGTTGTTATTCACACTTTAATGACTTGTAAGCTTGAATTGTGATTAAGTTGACAAAATCATGGAATGTAAATTCAATAAACTGCTAAATCCTTGATTATGAAGCCTTTCATATATTTTATTGGACTATCCCTAGTTTTGACCTTTTCTTATGGGTTATACGAAGGAAAGGTCGGTCGTATTGATGCAAGTGCAGCTCTCAAATTATCTTATGATTCTTTAGTCTTTGGTATGCCAAGCAATGAGTTTGAAGCGGTCAAGAAATCAAAATCTTCTTTAATTAATCCAGATCGTTTGGAAAGCGAGGATGATTTTATTTTAACATTTTCACCTGCAGTTCATTTTACAAATAAGTTGGGCCTATTCAAAATTACTGGTTCTGCGGGAGTTCAAATCTCACAATATTTATTAAACGGAGATTTGAGCAATATCGTACCAACGACGTCTTTAAGTATTGATTTTGATGATACTCTTGCCCTCAAAAAAAGAATTTCCAATAACGCTAAGATTAGGTTCGAAACTACCTTTGATCTAGGGCAAAATATTGGTGCAAGTGTTTTGGAGCAAGACTTGATCTCTTACACTTATATTTCTGCTGGTCTGAATGTTCGCTACAATCATAGTTCCAAATTTGGTGTTGGTGGTGGAACTTCTTATTCCTACCGGTTTTATCAATCTGCAAATACCGATGATAGTCCCAATCTTGATTTCTCGACCTTGCCCTTAAGCTTTCGGGCATTTTACATATACTCTGAAAAACTAGATTTTTTCACTAACTATACTTTTTCGAAATCGAAAGCACATGGTACATCTCAAAATAACCTTACTGATGCTAACAATCATTCTATAAGTATTGGAGCCGATGGTGTTTATTCTTCGAAATTTAGTGGAAGTGTCTCACTCGGGTATAGTGTAGTTGATTATGTTTCGTCTAATCAGGCTAACCAAGATAACCTAATTACATCGGTAGCACTTACTTGGAAGCACAACTCAAAAACATCATCCAACTACTCTTTGAGTCGTGCATTCTCGCCAACTGCTCAAGGATTCTCAACTTTTTCTACATCTCTTAGAGCAGGACTTTCACATCGATTTACAGATACTCTTACGGGCACCAGTTATTTAAGTGCGGGTATTACAGATTACACTTATCCACAAGATTTTGATCAGAACTCTGATGAAAGCCAGGGTAAGGTAGATTCTTCATCTATGAAAACATACGGCTTCGGGTTCGGAGTTAATAAGAAAATTAACAGAACCTTCACATCTTCAGGTGGTTATGACTTCACATTAATGGATAAAGGTACAAGTGTTGGGAGTTATGGGCGCCATTTAGTGCACGCTGAAATAATGGGAAGATTTTAATTTAGGAACAATGTTTTTGGAAAAGAGACTCGTATCATTCGCATTAATATTTTTATTGTCGGGTGGGTATGTTTTGGGGCAGGGGGCCTATTTTGATGCCTCCGTGCTCAAGGACCCAACAGGTTATAAATTGAGACCCGGTGACCGAATTAGAGTTGTTATCCAAGGAGAAACTGATTGCAGTACAGAAACTTCCCTCACTAATGAAGGAACTATTAATATGCCTTATGTTGGTGAGCTTAGGCTAATGGGTAAAAATAAGAAGGAAGCGGAGTCATCCATAGAAAGAGAGTACAAGAAAGAACTTATTTTCGCTCGTCCAAAGGCCTTGTTGAATATAACTAAATATTCGGAGCGAGTCGTTTTCCTAACGGGTTCAGTGAATCGCAAAGGTCCTTATGTATTGCCCCCTGAGGTGGAAGCTATGAATATTGTAGAAGTTATTGCCCGGGCTGGTGGTTTTAATGACATTGCAAAGAAAAATCGAGTTTATGTTACCCGGACTTTTTTTGATGAAAGTGGTAATCCCACAAACACTAAAACTTACGAGGTGGATGTTGAAGCTTTGAGTTCTGGTGTTCGATCGGGTAACTCCTCCAGAAGGTTTTGGATTTATCCGGGTGATCGTATCGAAGTCCCCGAAAGATTGCTATAAATATGGACGAGAATTACAACAAAATCCCTGAAGGTCCTGCTGTTCAGTCATCAGGAACTAAGATTAAAGGATTAGGAGATTTTTTACTTATTCTACGTGATCGTTGGTTGATTGCACTTACCTTATCTTTACCCGTTGCTCTTGCTTTTATCTACATCAAGTCTCAAGGGACGGAATTATTCCGATCCAGCGCTTCTTTTCGATTAATCCCCCCACCTGCAATTCTCAATTTACAAAAAGTTGATCGAGACCAACACGTACAAGGGCTTGTCGCTAAACATTTGGATGGTCTTAACAGTCAGGACCTTAGGCTTAATGTAACTCAAAAAATAAAAGATAGTCCGGAATTAAAGTCAGAACTGCTCGGCCCCTTCCTTAAAGATGGCATATCTATCGATGTTGGTGCCACTATATCTTATTCAGTATCTGTTTCTCCTCCCTCAGAAGGAAGGCCCCGTTTTACTATCAATTCGACTGCTCGTTCTGGTAGAGGTGCACAAATTATAGCAGATGTTGTCCAGTCTGAATATGAAAAGCTTCATAAAAGTAGAAAGAGTCTACAAGTTGAGAATGTAAGGAATGTTTTACAATTATTACTCGATAAAAGCTTGGCTGAGGAAGAGCGAATTTCTCAGGAGCAATCCAACTTTAAAAAAAGATATGACCTTCCCTTTTTGGAGGATGAAAAACAGGATACAGCCGCACGAAAAAGCCAATATTCATCTGAAGTAACTAGGTCTAAACTTGAGCAAATTCGTATTAACTCACTCCTCCGGCAAATTCTCCAAATTCAAGTACGAATAGGCTCACAATCGGAGTCATTTGCATCTCAAGACATCGATGATGATATTGCTGTGATAAAAGAATTTTTTGAAATAGATGCCATTGAATCTTACGGAGCTATTCCTTCTTTGAGAAAAACTCTTTTTGATTTGGAGCGTAAAAGGAGAGACTATAAAGAAACTGGCTCTGGGTACTTGGAAAGACATCCGAAAATGATTGAGAATGCCCGCCAAGTTCAATTGGTTAAACAAGCTTTGAATAAAGAAGTTAAATCTTCAATCGAAGATTTAAGAGACAAACATATACAGCTGAGTGCCCAAGAGAAGGAATTTGCCACGGCGATGGGTAAGGTACAGGAGGAGTCCCGTACCCTTAGTGAAATTGAAGAAAAACTACGCAATTTAGATAGACAACTCTCTGTGGTTACCAAGACAACCGACCAAATTCATAATCGACTTAACGATGTAAGAATCGAACAAGCATTACCAAGTGAGCAAGAAGAACCTTTAAACAAAGAACAGTTTGCCTACCTGCCCGGGGCACCCTTTACTCCCGATAAAGTGAAAATTAAGAGGGATGGAATGATGCTTGGTGTGGCTATCTTTTTGATCATTCCCTTCTTGCTTGAATTTGTTGATAATCGTGTCAAATCCCCATGGGATGTAGAGGTTTTTATCGGACGTGATTTAATCGCGGGTATTCCTAAAATTTCTGAAGTTGAAGAGACTCAAAGACCCTTAATTGTTGGAAATGATTTGGATGACGGTTTGACAGAATCCTTTCGTAGTATGTTTAGCCGGATTCAGATGAACTCGTTAAATGATTATCCTAAAACGATCCTTGTTACTTCAGCCATTCCAAGTGAAGGAAAAAGCTTAATTTCTGCCAATCTTGCGTACAGTTGCGCCAATCATGGAAAAAAGACTGTTTTAATCGATTTTGATTTGAGGCGTCCGGGTATTCATAAGTTTTGCAATATTGCTAATGAGAAAGGATTGCTTTCCCTCATCAACGCTGAACAAACTGACACGCAAAAACTTCAAGAATTGGCTCAAGAGACAGTAACCCAGATTCACCCAAACCTTTTTGTTTTGCCTTCGGGTGGAAGAACTAGGGCTGCTACCGAACTTTTGGAGAGTAATGGATTCGACAGAATTCACAAGGTGCTCAGAAGCTTTGCAGATGTAATTATTATTGATAGCCCACCTTTAGGATTATTTCCAGATTCCTTAGCGATGGCCCGAAAAGTAGAGGAAGTACTGTTTGTAACTCGGTATGGAAAAGTTTCCCGAAAAATAGTTAAAAGTTTATTGGAAAGCTTGGACGAGACCGGAGCCAAAATTTTGGGGGTGGTACTAAACGACCTTCCACAAAAGAAAGCTCCAGGCTATTATTACTCTGGTTATTACGGGTACGGCTACTTTAGGTACAAGTATTACAACAAATATTATGGAAGAGAAAAAGATGAAGAACCTGCCAAAGATTCAAGCACCAAGGCAGTAAGTTAAGGTCTGATGGCATTTAAAACATACAAAACTTGTGTGATTACACCCAAAGGTATGCGAATAAAGGGAGATGACACGAGTCTTGAGATTGCATCTATTATAGACGAAAAATCTAACCAAATGTGCAAAGATGGTTGGGAATTATTTTCTATTACTCCCTCTTTACATAGCGAAGGAGCTTTGATTAAGCTCTTACTTACTTTTGTTAAAGATAATTAAATATAAGTTCAATACCTGTGAATATTGATTACCTCGTTATTCTTTAAAAGTAATTCCACATGGTTTCCGTTAAATTTTGTACCAAATTCTATTTTCATCCAATTTCCGTGATTATTTTTTAAACTTGCTGAAATTTTATAATCATTTCCTATAATAGAAATCACCCTAGACAATGAGTCCCCCACTTTAATGTCATGAAAGTCAACTTTTTGAGAAGTTTTATAGAAATTGAGCTGAGCAGCATTCAAAGAAGAAATTTCTGAGGAGTATTGCTCATCTGGATTCCATCTCTTACTGCAACAAATTAAGGTAGGAAGGATTAGTATTATGATTCTGATCTTTTCTTCCATAAAAAAAAACTGAATTTAATCCCCAATGTTTTCAAGACTGAATGTCTCCTGACAAACCTAATCGACTGGCTCAGAGTGAAGAGTTCTTAATTGTTCGTTTAATACCTAACATATTTACCACTGTAGGAATGTGTGTTGGTCTTACAGGTATAAGGTTTGCACTAGAGTCGGAGTGGAAGTCTGCTGTTGTTTGCGTTTTACTTGCAGCTTTTTTCGACCTTGTGGATGGATTAAGTGCAAGAATGCTCAAGGCAACATCTAAAATCGGAGCTGAACTAGATAGTCTATCTGATGCGGTAAGCTTTGGGGTTACTCCTACCGTCATTCTATACCTTTGGATTGTTTCTATTACTAAAAGTGAAAGCAGTTATTTATTAGGATGGTATTGGGTACCATTCATTTTTTATTCATCTTGCTGCGTGCTAAGGCTTGCTCGATTTAATGTTACTAGCCGATCTCAGTCTGACTCAGAGGGAAAGCCAAATAATTACTTTACGGGAGTTCCATCACCTGCTGGTGCCATAATCCTGTTAAGCCCAATTATTTTCGAAGTAAATATGCAAAGGTTTGGAATTTCAGGAATCGAATTCTTTCGTCCGGGAGTAATATGCTTATGGGTTATGTTAGTCAGTATCCTTATGGTTTCTCGTATTCCAACCATTTCTCTAAAAAGTATAAAATATAAAATATCGTACGGAAAAGTAATTTTTGTCCTTGTAGGAGTAATTTTGGCTGCAGCCGTTGTGGTTCGAGAACAGTGGCTATCTTTAGCATTTGCCATTCTGTTTTACTTAATTTCTATTCCTTTTTTTGTTCTTTATCTTAAAAGTAAAAAGAAAACATAATTGATTAAACAACTGGTTCAAACTGCTTAATAATGCGAGTAGATCTCTCCTTTAGGGATGGGTTTAGGTCAATATCGTTAGTTGTTTCTATTCTATCTATAAAAGTTTTAATTAACCCAGTATGGGCTTTATTAGATTTTATGGATTCAAAGTAGTCACAATAGCTACTAATTAAGGTTTTGTAGATTTTGTGATTAGATGGACTAAGGGAGTGGGCAATTTCCAGAACATTAATTCTTTTAATCCGCTCAGCAGGATCGGTAAGTAACTTTGACATTTCCCAATAAATCTCAAAGGAATCAGTTCCATATCTAATAATTCTTTCGAGGAAATGAAGGGCTGAGAATTTATCTCCTTTTGCTTCTTTTATACGGAAAGCAGTCTCTAAAAAATCTTTATCCCTGGGCGACTTTGATAATGCGTTTCCATTGGCATCTTCTGCATTACTAAAATCTTTTTCAACCAAGTAAGCCTTTGCTAATAGGTTATGGAGAGTTTCGGATAACCCATGGTTGTAATGAAAATCTTTGAGGAAAAGAATGGCTTTTAAAGTATCCTTTTTTTGGATCAGTGTCTCAGCAAATAAATATGCCGCTTGCTGGTTAGCGGGGTCAAGTTGGAGAGCCTTCGTCAAGTGTTTCATTGGATCAAGATCAACCTTGATGCCGCTTTTCATTTATTTGTGCTCTTTTTATTCACTTTAGTCTTTGCCGAAGATTTTTTAGCCTTTGCTAGAGCATATTGAGCCGATTGATTCATCAAGAGTACAGCTAATTGATAATGACCATCCGCAAAATTTGGATTGATGGTAATTGCTTTTTGTAGTGCCTCAAATGATTCAACGAATTTTTTTTGATGAGCTAGTAAAATGCCTAGCTCATAAAACGATTTGAAGTTTTTAGGGTTTATGCGAATTGCGCTTTGAAAATGTTTTGTCGCTTCTTCAGGGTTAGGTTGCAAAATTATTGTACCATCCTTTGACATCCGTTCTCCTTTGGCTAGCAATCTACCAAAATAATAATGACACTCATCATATTCTTTTTTGATTTCCAAAGCCGTTTCGAAATTTCTTTCAGCTAAATCGTATTCTGATGGTGTGGATGAGAGCCTAGCTAAATTAAAATAAGCTTCTGCAAAATTTTGTTCAACATCAGTTGCTTTTTGAAAGTGAATTTTGGCTTCGTTTAGATCTCCTGAGTTTTCTGCGTGAAAGGCCAATTCGTAATAAGCTTCCGCAAAGTCAGGGTCAATTTCGAGTGCCTTGTAAAAATGTTTTTTTGCAAGGCTTGAGTCTTCATCAAGGGTTAAAATCTTAGCAAGGTAGAAGTGGGCATTCGCATTTTGAGAGTCAGCTTGTAACGATAGCTTTAGGTTTTTTTCCGCATCTGCTAATCTCTCTTGATGGTAGTAAAGTTTTCCTAGGTGAAAAAGTGCTTTGGGATTGTGGGAAAAATATTTTATGGATTCATTATAATGGTGAATAGCTTTTTCCAGCTTTTTTTCTCCTTCTAAAATCCTGGCAAATAAATAGTGGGCTTTTGAATAATCGGATGTAAGTTCAAGTGCGGAAATGAGGTGTTTTTTTGAAGCAGGTAAACTTTTTTCAGAAAATAATATCCTTGCTGTATTGTAGTGTGCTTTTGAGTTTTTAGGGTCGAGTTCGATAACCCGATAAAAATGTTTCTTTGCTGTTTTCCAGTCTCTCTTATCTATGGATGAACCATCATTATTTGTAGCTTCTCCCCCTAGCAGGAGTTTGCCAAGGTAGTAATGTGCGCAAGGATACTCATCTTCAATGTCGATGGCCGTCTCATAGTTTTTACGGGCATCCTCAAAGTCATCGGGGTTAGTCAATAACTTAGCTTTATTGTAGTAGGCAGGGGCAAAATTTTGATCAATTTCTGCAACTTTATCAAAATTATTTTTAGCTTCCTCGAAATCCTTAACTTCAACCAGCATTAAAGCGTAATTAAAATAGGCTTTAACAAAATTAGGATTGAGTTCCAACGCGTTTAGAAAATGTTCCCTTGCATCTTCATGCTTACTTAATCGAGTAAGTTCGATTGCAAGTTCACACTCCGCCTCTGCGTGGCTCGAATTGATTGAAACTGCCTGTTCGAAATATTCTAATGCTAAATCGTACTTATGCTCAGATTGATAAAGAACGCCCAGTTTGAAATGAGCATTAGCAAGATTTGGGTCAAGTTCGATGGCTCTTTCTAAGAGTTTTTTTGCGTTCTGTTCCATGGAATGAAGCCCTTACTTCGAGGTCATAACCCAAACACCATCCCAATCTTTTTTGGGTGGGTTCTTTTTCATATAGTCACAGCGATCGAGGTAAAGTTGAGCAGCTTTGTCTTCGGGATTAATTTTTTTAACAGAATTGAACAATTTGATGGCTTGGTCCCATTTCCCATCATTCCATGCCCGATACCCATCATTAAAATTTCCGAGAGCTTCAATCATATTCGGATAAGAATCATCATCATGAAAATCGAGGACTTCGAAGACTCCGACTGGTTCTGTTTTTCCTTTAACGATCACATAGTCAACTTGTCGTGTTCGGTATGTAGCTTTAACCGCTTTGTATGTGAATTCACTTATAAGAATATGAGCACCGTATTGTTTACAAGCACTCTCGATTCGCGCTGCCAGGTTTACCCCATCTCCAATGACGGTATAGTCCATTCTTTTGGGCGAACCAATGTTTCCTGAGACAATCGAATCAGTATTGACTCCCATACCGTGATCGATGGGCATTTTACCCTCAGCCGCTCTTTTATCATTAAAGACCTTCAGGTCAGTCATCATACGAATAGCCGCACGAACCGCTCGGTCCGGATCGTCTTCGTGGGGAATAGGGGTGCCAAAAATACACATCATGGCATCACCGATAAATTTATCTAACATACCACCTTCATCTGTTATGCAATCAACCATGATGGTGAAGTAATCATTTAATAGCTTAACAGTGCCTTGAGCTCCAAGTTCTTCCGTAATAGTAGTAAAACTCCGAACATCTGAAAACAAAACAGATGCCGTGCTTTGTTTTCCTCCCATAACATCATCGCTCTCACCTGCGTTCATTAATTGATCAGCTAATTCAGGATCCATGTATCGAGACATCGTAGACTTCATTCTTTTTTCAGAACTAATGTCTTCAATCATGATCATAACCCCCATGCTTTCATTCTTTTGTCCAATCAGGGGGGTGGTGGAAACATTGACAGAAAGCTTTTCTCCTTGGATTAGTAGGGTGGCATCTAAAAACTCTTCCTGTTCATCTACCGATTCTAATTTATTGGTTAGCCAAGAGTTTTCAGATCCCAGTAAATCGATTAAGGATGTATTTAGAACATCAGTCAAATTAGGGATTTTCAGCACTTTTAGTCCTGCCGGATTGCAGGTCCTAATCATTTTATTCTCATCTATTGTAATCACTGCATCGTGCATGCTTGAGAGAATGCTTTCCGAATAATTTTTCTGATTTTGTACATCGTCAAAAAGCTTGGCATTTTCAATACCCATAGAAATTTGGGAGGTAAATGCCGCTAGCCTCTTTTCATCTTCTTGATTAAAAGAGCCTCCACGTTTGTTTAGGACTTGGCTAACACCAATGGTTTTTCCCTCTTTATTGAGAACTGGCATGCAAAGAATGGACCGGGTGAAAAATCCGGTCTGCTTATCAAAGCTTGGATTGAAACGCAGGTCTGCGTAGGCGTGGGGTATATTAACTGGCTTAGCGGAGGTGAAGACAGTGCCGGCAATTCCTAAATGATTTGGGAACCGTATTATAGACTTCTCGTCCAAGCCTTCTCCGACTTCGGTGTATAATTCATTGGTCTTCTCATCATTGATAAAGAGAGTGGCTCTTTCACAATCCAACATCGTTGAGATTGTGGAAATGATTTTTTGTAAGAGTGGAGTAAGTTCAAGTTCAGATGCGACCTGAGAAACTACATCAAGGAATTCTAACTCTTGTTTTCTGGCTGCCTCTACTTGCTCGACGATAATATTTCCTTGGATAGCAATAGCTGCCTGTTCCGTCATTGCCTCAAGTAATTCTAAATCATCTTGGGTAAATTCCCCATCAATTTTATTGAGAATTTGAGAAACCCCAATTTTCTCTCCATTAACAGTTCTTAAAGGTGCACAAAGAATGCTTTTTGTACGAAATCCCGTTCTTACATCTACAGCTTTATTGAAACGATCGTCTTTATAGGCGTCGGGGATGATAGCACCTTCATTATGTGAAAAAACCCATCCAGCAACTCCCTTGCTATTCATGATACGAATTTCCCTCCGAAAGCTTCCTTGGGCAATTCGTGAATATAATTCTCCAGTCGAGGAATCGTTTAAAAAGATAGTACCTCTCTCGGCGCCGATAGTTGAGGTAGTTATCTTAACTAAGGTTTCAAGAGCTTCGTCCAAGCTTTTAGTTTTTGCTAAGTCTGTAGTAACTTGTAGCAGCATGTCGGAGAACTTTGCTGTTCTCTTTTTAGTTTCGGGGGAATTGGCTTTAGTTGGCATGGTGATGATCTAGTTTCGAGCGTAACTCGATTATTGTTTCATGGAGTTCCTTGAATTCCATATCTTTTTTTTGGGTAGCCTTTTGTAAATTTTTATCATGTGAGACTTGTTTTCGGTCAATCTCATCTCGTAGAGATCTTATCATATTTCTATAATGATTAATTTCATTAAGGTTGGAAGACGCAACTTTTTGAACATCATCTACAGTCTTATTGTTTAATCGTTCTGTTTCTGCCCGAAGTGTACCAATCGTCTCTTTTAGCTGAGAAACTTCTTGTTCTTGCAGCTTATTTTTTTCTTGTTTTGCATGCTGCGTCTGGGCGTTCGCAATATCTAGCTTTTCCCTAATTTTTGATAAGGAATGTTTCAATGTTTCATTTTCTCGCACCAAGGTAGTGGTAGCCTTTTGGGTTTTGTCTTCAAAGTCTGCTTGTTGTTGGTCTATTTCAGTCCTCAATTCAAGGATAGTTTTCTTAAGTCCGCTTGCCAAATTTTCCTGGGCTGAGTTTTTCCTTTGAATTTCGGTTTGGTGGACTTCTTTTAGGTTTTCAATTTTTGTTCTCGTCAACAAAGCACCTTCCTTGAGTTGATTATTTTCTTGGGTCAAAAAGCTAATTGATTTTTGAACTTTTTCTTCGTTCTCCGACCTTATCTCGTCAACCTGGATTCTAAGCTGTGATACTATTTCCTTTAAATTACAAATTTCAGACTCCTTCTGGGACTCGATTGATTGAATTTTGTTTGCACAAATATTTTTTTCTCGCTCAATCTGATCTCGCGTTTTGGACAAACTTTTTTGTAATTGTTCAATTTTTGAATTTGAAGATCCGATTGCGGATTGAATCTTTTCTTGTTCACGAACTTTTACTTCTTCAATTTGATCACGCAATTCGGAGACTAAAATTTTAAGTGAACTAATTTCTTGGGTTGAAGCAGCAGAAGCTCTTTGTACCTCTGCATCTAATTGCATTCTTTCTCTATCGAGAGTACTTCGAACAAGTAATAATGATTTTCGAAGCTGTTCGATTTCGAGATTTTTTATTCTTTTGGTATTTTGAACTAATTCATCTCTCTGTGCATGGGCAGATTCGATTTCATCTCTTAATGTTTGAATGGTGCTTTGTAGTGAAATCTTTTCTACATTTGATTTTTGATTCGACTGCTGAATGGCTACGGCGTGTCGATTTTCGGTTCTTTCTAAATTTAATCTAAGGTTGGATAGTGACTCCTTGAGTTGTTTAATTTCTGCAATGTGAGAACTTATTGCTTTTTGGATTCCCTCTGCCTTTTGAGCTTCGCTTTGCTCCAATTCAATTCGTAACGAAGAAATCGTTTTCTTTAGAGATATGATTTCTTTTTGCTGCGAGGATTCTGCCTTTTGAATTCTTTCCTCAAGTTCTGACTTCTTCTTTTCAATGCTTTCTCGAGTTTGCAAAAGGGTCTCTCTTAATTGGCGAATTTCATCGATATGCAGTCTTTTTTCCTGCTGAATAGCCTCCTGTATACGGTTATCAAAATTTTCAATCTCCTCTCTTAGCAGGGTAATCGTCTCCTTGAGCGATTTTTTTTCATTCTCGTTAGATTGAATATTTTTTTGGATTTTTTCTTGGTGTCTAGCTCCTGCCATGTCCAATGCATTTCGACTTTTTTGCAATGAATCCTGCAGCAATGTTTTCTCTTGGCTAATTTGAGCAATGGCAGCCTGAATCTCGTCTTCCTTGGAGCATTTAACTTCTTCCAGAGAACCTCTTAGGTTCTCGATTGTTTCCCTTAAAGATTTCGTCTCTAGTGAATGTGAGGAAACCAATTTTCCAATTTCATTTTCCTTACGGATTTGGGTGTGCCCAATTTTGTTTCTAAGGTTTTCTGCAAGTTTTCTTAATTCTTGAATTTCCGAATTCTTTTCCTGTGAAACTGTCTGTTTTATCTTGTTTTGTTCTATATCCTTGGCTTCTAATTCTCCACGAAGCGTTGAAATAAGATCATGTAACTCGTTAATTTCTTTATTGTTTAAAGATTGAGTCTGTTCGATTGCTTGTTGAGTTAACAGGTTTGACTCTTCGAGTTGTTTTCTTAGCCGACTAACAAGGGAAGAGAAGCTTTTTCGCTCAACTTCAAAAGTACTTTTTAATCGTTGCTTCTCTTCTTCGTTTTTGAGTGAAAGCTTTTCATAGTCATCTCTCAAATTAGAAATGAGATTTTGTAAGTTACATTCTTTTGCCGCGTGTGCTTCTTCGATTGCGTGCAGTTCAGAATCATGCAAATCCATGTTCCTCTCTAGCTGATCGCGAAGAGAAGATATAGTTTGTTTCAAGAAGTTTAATTCGCGTTCAAGCGAATTCGTCTCGGAGGGGGGTAAGAGAGACATAATCTATTTAATTGGCAAAAAAATCATTGGGTGTAAATAAGAACCTTGCCGTAATTTTCTTTATTGCCTAATGGAATACGATTGTTGCAAAGGAATCATATGCCCCCCAACACAATTGTAATTTCTCTTTTGGTTTTTCTTTTGAACTCTTGTTCGGATCGACCTCAAAATATATTGACCACATCGAGCGAAACTCTAGATGACGATTTGGATTTTGCCTCCTTGGTTGCCAAACAAACTGGCGGGGGGCAAGACTTGGCTTCTTTTTTGAATAGCGGCAATGAAGTTTACCCAATCAATGTTATTGATGGAGCAGACGAAGAAAAAATATCCGAAAGACCAACGACTCAGACGAATTTACTCCCATTACCGCCCGAAAGTAAAGTGGTTGCTGTCTCTAAAATGCCTCCTGCTTCTTATGAGGCACATACAATACCTAAATCCTCAACATCTTTAGACGAAAATTTTCAGATAAGCTTGCAAGAGTTGCGTTCGTTGAATGCCCGTAAAGACCAGACAATTGCCTCTTTAACACGATTGAACGAGGAACTCCTTTTAGAACTACAGAGGTTAAGGACATTAACTTCAGTTCCTTCAGTCCGTACCCCGGGAAATGTAATTACCGGTTCGAATACAAGTCAGCTCTATAAACTTCAAAACGAGATAGCGAACCTTAAGAGCAGCCTGATGGACAAATCAAGAGAGCTTGACGGACTTAGATTACGTAACGATCAATTTGTAAATGGCATTGATTCCCTGCAACCGAGGGTTTTACCGGTTTCTCTAAATACAAGTTCCCGTTCCTATGGAGAAGGGCGGAATGTTGAAAATGCGGATTTTCCTATCCCGTCCAACTTAGACACTGTAGAAATTAGTGGCACCTGTACTCTGGAATTTGATGCTGTGGTTACTCTTTTAAACGGCAAAAGCAAAGAAGTTTTTTACACAGAATTCTTTTTGGTTTCAAATAGTTTGACCGAACTTCTTTTTGAGGAAGGATTTTTCCTCAAAGATTATCCACAAGTTAGTTCGTTCGAAGAACTTTGGGCGAAAGCAAGAAAGTCTCCTTTTTCTTATCCAGGGGTTTACAAAAGAATTCGTAACATTCTTTTGGAACAAGTGGAACAAGGAAAAGGGCACAGGATACGAACTGATATTGATGGTTTTGCCGAATTCAAGAACATAGTACCTGCATCTTATTTCTTGTTAGGAACTGCACCGGTGGGAAAAATTGGTGCGGTTTGGAATAACCCAATCCGTTTAAAACCAGGCTCTAACAGAACCTCCCTTTCCCTAGCGAATGCCAATTGGCGTGATTAGGCATTTGTTTAAACCTTTACCTATCCGTTACAAAATTTAATACTTAACATAAAATTTTAATATATGAGTACTGAACAATCCTCCGATAGCAATAAACTACAACTCAGCTTGCAGCAAAAACTTGGCATTATTTTGTCATTTTCAAAAGATAAAATAGTCGAGCAGATTCAGTGTGTTTGGTTTATTATACTTTATTTAATTGTCTTCCAGGTTCTTGTTTTGGGTTTACCCATCGTCTATTCTCTAATGATTGCTGCAGGAATTATGATTGTTATTGTGGGTTTAGCTTTTTTTATGGAAGGCCTTCGACTAGGTCTGATGCCACTAGGGGAAGCTTTGGGTTCTACTTTGCCTAGAAAGAAAATTCTGGGTATTCCTTGTCTTCCTACAAGCCTTGCATTTGGGTTTGTCCTGGGAGCTTTTGCTACATTTGCGGAACCTGCTATTGGAGTATTAAGAGCTGCCGGTGCTGGTGTAGATCCGACTGCTGCACCTTTGCTGTGGACAATATTAAATACTGGAGCAGGGCTGCTCGTAAACTGTGTAGGCGTTGGTGTCGGCATCGCTGTCCTCCTTGGCGTTCTCCGCTTCTACAAGGGTTGGTCTCTTAAACCATTTATTTATATAGGTGTTGTGACTCTTTCTTGCATTACATTATACATGCAGTTTTCTGATGACAGGCTTAAGCATGTGTTAGGCCTAGCTTGGGATTGTGGTGCTGTGACTACAGGTCCAGTTACGGTACCTCTCGTACTTGCACTAGGTATTGGAGTTTGTAGGATTGTATCTACGGGTGGTTCAAGCAACACGGGTTTTGGTGTAGTTACCTTAGCGTCACTTTTTCCAATTCTTGCTGTTATGTGTTATGCACTCTTCTTGTTCAACACCGATAATTATTATTTTGCCTCTGAATCAACTGCTACTTGGCATAAAAACGCCGGTAAGTATGGAACAAACTATCCAACAGACTTGCAAAAATTTGGGGATATTAAAGCCAAATCTAGGATAGAGTCTGCTTCTAGTGTTGGTGAATCAGAGCTCTCTTGGTCATTATCTGTGGAAGAGAGGAAAATGGTTGAAAATTATCTCAATCAAAATAACGCCCTGCCTGAAGGTTATGCATTAAGAACTAAAGTTGCCGAAGGGGCAATTGTGCCAGCAGCATTATCAGGTGGTGACCGAGAAAATGTTCAGGTTCGTGGTGCCAAGACCTATGTTGTTAGGGAGGGATACAAAGCTCCAGATGCTCTTTGGAATCCAGATGCAGATGTCGCTACCGCGTTTTCGAACAAATTCGATTTTTTCCCGAATACCTTTAAACCATTGGAAATTGACAAGAATAATAATGGCAAAGTTGATCCCGGCGAAGATTTTTACAGTATTGAAGCTGACGGATCTATTAATTACTCTAAAAAAGACGGTCTTCTTACGGGTCCGGATCAAGATCGCGGAGCTTTGGAAGGTGCCATATGGGCAATTGTGCCATTATGTTCTATTCTTTTAATTGTTTTGATAGTTGGTCTCAGGCAAAAGCCTAAGCATATGGACGAACTTGTAATCGGTATAGCTTGCGCCGTTATTGGAATGTGCCTTTTTAACTTGGGGATCGCACTTGGATTAACCCCACTTGGTGAACAGCTTGGTGGAAATGTGGTGTCTAGTTTTGCATCTATTCAACCTTGGCAATCAGAGGGATTTATCGATCCTATTTTCCAGTCCTCTACGGTAGGAAAATGCTTAGCGATTTTATTTGGGTTTATTTTAGGGTACGGAGCAACCTTAGCTGAACCTGCTTTAAATGCCTTAGGATCTACAGTTGAGAAAATAACTGTTGGTGCTTTTAAGAAAAATTTACTTATGCAAGCTGTCGCTACTGGAGTAGCTTTGGGAATTGCCACTGGTGTAGCTAAAATTGCATTTAATTTAGAACTTTGGTACCTACTGATTCCCCCCTATACCTTGCTTTTAATTCTCACATTTATCTCGAGTGAAGATTTTGTTAATTTCGGATGGGATAGTGCAGGTGTAACTACCGGACCTATAACAGTTCCTTTAGTATTGGCTATGGGACTTGGCATCGGTGCAAAGACTGGAGCAATTGATGGATTTGGTGTTCTCTCACTTGCGTCGGTTGGCCCAATTATCACAGTGCTTACTGTTGGTCTGTTGGTTCGAAAAAAACCTAAGGATAATCCATCTTCAGAACAATTAGCGGAGGCTGCATAATGAATAATTTAGAAGTTAAAAACAATATTTCACTGGTAAATTTAATTTTACCTAAAGATTCCTTAGATAAAGTTTCGAAGGAACTACAAAAAGCTGGTGCCAAAGGTATTTTTCAAGTTTCCGCTCGTGGTTCTATTTTGAACGAAGGAGGTTTTCTAGCTAAGATGTTTCCCCCTCCTGCACCTGAACAGTGCTTAGTACAAGTGCTGGTCCCCGAAAGTCAAAATGAAAGAATTTCAAATATTGCTATAAAAGCTGGTAGACTAGACCGTGTTGGTTCAGGAGCTATTTTTAGTATTCCTTGTAGTGAAGCTCAACATTCATCAAGTTTTCCATTAACGGATGGCGAGGGCGAAGGTGGTAATTCTACTGAGATTACTATGGAAGCGATATGTTGTATCTGTGAGAAGGGAGTTGCCGAAGACATAGCACAAGCTGCTCTGGCTGCAGGAGCACCAGGTCCTACTGTAACCTTTGGCGAGGGAGGTGGAATTAGAGACAAGATTCCCGTACTTCGTATGACCAAGGGACCAGAAAAAGAATTCGTATGGTGTGTGGTTGATCGTTCAGAGTCGAGTGATGTGTTTACAAGTATGGCAAGAGCAGGAAGAATTACTGAACCCGGACGTGGTTTCATGTATTCAATTCCTGTCAGCAACGGACTGATAAATGTCAGCAGTACTGTTGCAAGCTCGTCTCATGGAGCTAGTATGGAACAAATTATCTCAGCCTTGGATGAGGTTAAAGGCGGAAAAGACTGGAGAAGTACTGTAGAGACCAAATCCACTTCGTTAAGCACCTCTTTTTTAAAGGACCTTGTTGGATTGTACTGTGTTGTTCCTCGTGATCATTATTCAGATGTTTATGATGCGATTCTCGACGCAGGTGCACCGGGTGTTAGCACTAATTTTGGAGTTATGGCTGATCAGGCGAGCGCCGGAGAAGATACATGTAACGAAGAGTGGGCAATCGTATATACTTCACTCGCTCCCGCATCTGTAAAAAATGTAATGGAAAAAGTTTCTACGAAAATCGAAGCTCTAGGAATAAACCGTTTTGCTTTTTACACTTTACCAATCCCTAAAGCCCTTACTTATTTAGGAGGTTGATATCCTTGGCCTTCAGGAAATTTAAAGCTATTAATTTTTGGAGCTAGGATTTATAGACTCCTAGTAGCTTATCAAATTTATCCACAGTCAGATTTTATAATCCGGACTGAGGCCCAATCACCCATCCTTTTGAATTTAGTTTGGATGTCGCCGTATGGTTTTAAATTTTTGAAGCAATCACATACCTGTTCGACCTCCGTAGCCAAAATTCCTGAAAGGATAATAATAGAGTTCGGTTTGCTTAAAGAGAGGATTTTCTCTGCGTTACTTATTAAAATATCTGCCTGGATATTAGCAGTGACATAATCGAATTTTCCGAACGAGGGAATCATCTTGTTTAAATCAATTACCTGAAACTGAACATCGTTTCGTAAATTATTTACACTGGCATTTTCAGAGGAAATCCGAACCGCATCTTCATCATTGTCGAAACCTAGTACATTAGAGAAACCTAGTACTGATGCTGCGATGGATAAAATTCCGGAACCACACCCCAAATCAACAAATGAATCTCCACAGATTTTAGAATTTGCGTCATCAACCATGAATTCAATACACATGCGTGTAGATTCATGATTTCCCGTACCAAATGCCATACCTGGATCTAAAAATAATGCGTGATTGTTTGCGGGGATATTGTAATCATCTTTGAGCCATAAAGGTACAAGGTGAAAACGGTTATAACTCCATGCTTTAAAGTGCTTTTTGTAAGAATTTTTCCAGTCAGTATCTTGGAGATTTTCTTCAGAGAAATTAAATACAAGAATATCTTTTAATTCATTTTTAAGTAGTAAAGTTTCATTAAGCATTTCGCTTTGAGAAGCGAAGTATCCAGTTAAAACCATACCATCGGTTAGTTTATCTATTTCTACAATCCATGGCGAAGGAGCATGTTCAAAAAGATATCCATCGATATAATCGAGAGAACTTTCAGGGATTGAACTGGTAACTTTAATCAAGGGACTTAGCAATTGAATCAGTATGAGCAATATCTGCGACTACGCTGGGTAATAACATATGTTCAGCGGCATGCACCTTTGCTGTAGTTGATTCGATAGTATCGGAGGGCATAATACGAACCGGAGCCTGTGCAATAATGGGCCCTCCATCTAATTCAGATGAGACCCAGTGAACAGTGCATCCAGTAATTTTTACACCTGCATCCCATGCCTGCTTAATTGCATCTAAACCTCGGAAGCAAGGTAGTAGGCTAGGGTGCAGGTTGATAATATTTGAATTAAATGAATCGATAAATCTTTGACTGACAATTTTCATGAAGCCAGCTAGGACAATTAAATCGGGCTGTTTTGATTTAATTGCTGCTATCCAATGATCTTCTTCTTCAATAAATTGGGAAGATTTATTCTCCTGAATGGCGGGATATTTACCAAGGTAGGATGCGTGGATGCCTGCTATTTCGGCACATTTTAAAATCCCACTATTTTTTTTATCAGAAAATACTGCAACTATTTCGGTTGGTCCGAGTAATCCGGCAGAAAAAGAGTCAAGAAGTGCCTGGCAATTTGTTCCATTTCCTGAACCTAAGATTATGGTTTTCACAGTGTATTTAAAATCTTAGTTATTTTTAATAGATTCGACAGTTCGAGAGGTGCTAAAACCTTCAAGAAACGGAACAAAACAAATTTTTGTATTGGCTTCTTCTAGAGCCTTATGTTCTTCAGGGTTTAAATTATCTAAGGAATAATCTCCAGATTTGGCATAAAAATCAGGCCTAAGTCTTTTTATTTCCTGGGCAAGGTTTGTACTGTCGAAAAAGAATGTTAAGTTAACTGCTTCTAAAGCACCAAGTAGGTAAGCTCTTTCGTTTTGACTGTAGATGGGTCGGTTAATTCCCTTTATCTTACGGATACTGGCATCCGAGTTTAAGGCTACCCAAAGTTCGTCGCCTAAATCAGCGGCTTTTTCAAGAGAGTAAATATGACCGGCGTGGACTAAATCAAAACAACCATTTGTTAGAACAATTGATTTGCCTTGTTGCTCTCTTTCTAAACGAATTTTGCAAATTTCCTCAAAGGAGTACGAGTTTTTAACTGGAATCTTGGTTTCGGACACTTTTTAATTATCCCCATCAAAAAAACGTTTCGCTTTATCTAATATACCGGATTCAGAGCTTAGATCTTCTTCTCCGCATGAAAGTCCGTAATCGACTAGCTTCTGTCTTTGTTCTTTGTTTAGATTCTTTGGAACTTCAATAACGATTTTAACATATAAATCTCCCTTATGTGATGGTGATCGTAAGTTAGGCATCCCCTTGTCCCGTACGCGAAATGTTTTATTGCATGGCGTTCCCGGCGGGATTTTCAGTGTCACTTTACCATCTAATGTGGGAGTTTCAACCGTTCCCCCGAGGGTCGATAAAGTAAAAGGGATAAAGAGTTCGTGGAACAGATCATCCTCGTCTCTTTCAAAAAGATCGTGTGCTTTGACTTGAACATCGACATACAAATCACCAAATGGACCTTTTTGCGGGCCTGCATCCCCACGATTTCTTGAACAAAGCCTAGAGCCGTCGTTAATACCTGCAGGAATCTTGACTTTTACAGAATCGCTGCTTTTTTTACGGCCTTGTCCCGAGCATGAATTACAAGGGTTTTCAATCTTCACACCAGAACCATTGCAGCTTGGACAGGTTCTTCGAATACTTATAAATCCTTGATTGGAGGCAACTTGACCAACACCCCCACAAGTGGGGCACATACTCTTGGATGAGCCATCTGCAGAGCCAGAACCTTCACATTTCGAACACTCAAGGTGCCGAGAGTATTTAATTTCTTTTTCCACTCCACTAGCAGATTGTTCCAAAGAGATTGACACGGTGACTCGCAAATCATTTCCGCTAACCCCCTCAGAGGCTCTGCCTCCGCCTCCTCCAAAAAAGTCTTCGAATATACTACCAAAGCCACCACCGCCTCCACCACCACCGAAAACATCTTTAAATAAATCAAAGGGATCAACGCCTCCAGATGAGTGGCCACCTCGAAATGCATCGTGCCCGAATTGATCGTACTTTGATCGCTTCTCAGGATCTTTTAGTATATCGAATGCAGCAGAAATTTCCTTAAATTTTTCTTCCGCTTCCTTATTCCCTGGGTTTTTATCCGGATGAAATTGAATGGCTAATTTGCGATAGGCCTTTTTAATTTCTGAGTCAGAGGCGTCTCGGTTTACACCTAACACCTGATAGAAGTCCTTATCTGCCATAATATGGTTTTAAATTTTAAATTTTTATCAATTCAATCAGTCTGGAGCCTGATCTTTACTCTTCTGCGAAATAATTACACTGGCAGGTCTGATCAAGTGATCTTTTAAACGATATCCGATTCGAATTATTTTTAGGACAGTATCTTCCTCTTCGCCCTCTTCGTGTCCTATAGCTTCATGAATATTGGGATCAAATTGCCCCCCTGTTTCTTCAATGCAAACTAGGCCATATTCTCCTAAAACATTTTGAAGCTGGTTGGTTGCCATGTTGAAGCCGTTGACAATGGGACCATCAGGATCAAATTTAGTTGCCTCACTCATTCCCATCTTAAATGCGTCAATTACAGGAAGTAAATCTTCGATAAGTTGTAGGCGTGCCCTTTGTATAGACTCTTCCCTATCTCGAATAGATCTTTTTTTAAGGTTTTCTAAATCCGCGAAGGTTCGCAAGTATTTAGACTGTAGGTCCTCCTGCTTACTGTAAGCTTCGTGGAGACGGGTCTTGAGCATGGTTGGATTCTCCTCTAGTTCCTGGTCCGAATCCCCGTTTTCTTCTACAGGAGGTTCGTTCTGATTGTTGTCTGAATCCGTTAAATCTTCTTTGTCTTCCATGATTAAGGTTTTGAGCACAAAAGGAAGAGTAAATCTAATCTCTAAATTTAGGTCAACATGAATGAAATCATAACTAAAACCTTAATTTGAATTTGCT
>Ga0209715_1000535_pt1 | contig 32779 bp, 36 predicted proteins | sample COGITO_mtgs_1205_2_FD_184809 | JGI IMG/M metagenome (GOLD analysis project Ga0209715, IMG submission 184809) | Pelagic marine microbial communities from North Sea - COGITO_mtgs_120503 (SPAdes) (version 2) | ecosystem: Environmental > Aquatic > Marine > Epipelagic ... | reverse complement strand
AGAGCGGTAAGTTTTTGGATGATTTTGTAAAGATTTTTGGAATTCTATCAGGAACCTTAACAACCATTATTTTAACGACTAGATTATAATACATATGGAACTTTCAGAAAAGAACCTACAGACAGAAGATCAAATAGACATTGTTGCATTGCTTGCAGAAGTTTGGAGTCAAAAAAAGCTGATATTCCGATCGGTTTGTGTCTCTGGAATTATTGGGGTTGTCGTTGCCTTGTCAACACCGAATCAATACACTGCCTCTTCGATGTTTACCCCTAGCTCAGGTGGAAAGTCTTCTGGCTCAGGTGGTTTAAAAGGATTGGCCTCATTGGCAGGAATCAATATAGGTTCGATGTCTGAGGGCAGCAAAGAAATTTCACCCATGTTGTATGGTAAAATCGTTGAAGGTGCCACCTTTAAAAAAGAATTGTTAGACGCTCCTTTAAAAAACATCGCTGGTGTTCAGACACTAAAAGCGTATTTTAATCAAAAAGAATCTTCGTTTTCTCTGTTAGGTTTTGTAAAGGACTACACGATAGGATTGCCATCAAAACTAATTGGTTTGTTCAAGTCTGATGCGGTTGCAGCTACTTTCGAGTATGTTAACGGAATTGAATCGGTATCTGAGGATGAGCATGCATATTTTAAAGCAATCGATGAAATTTTAACCTTATCTATAAATGATAAGGATGGTTTTATTGAAATGATTGCGCAAAGTGAAAACCCTCAAGTAGCAGCACAAGTAGCAAAAAATGGAGAACTCCTTTTGCAGGAACAAATTATTGCGATCAAAACAAAATCTAGTTTAGAGCTTCTTCAGTATCTAGAAGAACAATATGCTGATAAGAAAGTATTGTTAAATGAAGCCCAGGATCGTTTGTCTCGTTTTAAAGATCGAAACTTAAATATTGCTACAAATAGTTTTTCCAACAATCAGACCCGATTAGAGTCTGAACTTCAAACAGCGACTGCCGTATTTCAAAATGTAGTTACCCAGTTAGAGCAAGTGAAGTTTCAAGTAACCAAGGATACGCCGGTCTTTTCAATTTTAAAACCCGTGGTATTTCCTTCGGAAAAATCGGGGCCCACACGAAGTTTAATCGTGGTCGTTTGGTTCTTTCTAGGAGTTGTCTTCAGTATTGGTTATGTATTGGCAAAAGAGCCGGTTCTTCAAATTATTCAACAAATCAGGACTACAAACTAGAATACCATACAAAGTTCTATTAATTAGGTGTTTATTCTACATTTTCTCATTGATGGAGTCAAGTTTGTTTAGTTATTTTTTAATTTACTGTGTGTTTAATTTTATTACTTGTTTATTTAAAAGGTTTTGTCTAAAAAAGTATAATTATCGAGTTTTCATGGAATTTTTCAATTATTTTAAATTAAATAACGATTCCTATTCATTATAAATAAATGGGCACACAATGAGCTAGATATTCATGCCCTTTTTTGTAACTTTGAGTGTGATTCGTGATTTTTACCAATAACATCATTGTAATGGTGTTATTATTTTAAAGACGAATGAATAAAAAATGTATCTTTAACAAAAATTGAATATGATATGCGAATATTTTTACAATGTCAATCACAAAATAATAGCGTCTTTTGTGGTCTTTGATAATGAGTGTTCGTATCTTAAGTAAAATAAATTTAGAATGGGTTACCTGTTAATTCAAGGATTACTAGTCTTTGCTTTGCCGTTCATTACTTTGTTTATGGGTGTCTTTATAGGATCCCTATTCATCATTCCAAAAATTAGAGAACTTTCAATTAAAGATCATTTGATGGATGCATCAGATCATCGAAGTTCTCACCAAGGCAGTGTACCTTCTTTTGGAGGTGTTGCTTTTTATCTCAGTTATATTCTAGTCTTATTTTTCAGTCAATCCCTAGACAATCACCATGTATCCCTTACTTTTTTGGCGTCTATTTCTATTGTATTTTTTACAGGTTTTTTAGATGATTTGAAGAATTTATCACCCAAAATAAAGTTTCTAGGTCAATTTGTTGCCGTAGGTATTTTAATGACGCAACCAGATTTTAGGATCAATTCACTACATGGTTTTATGGGGTTCTATGAGATTCCCTTAATTCCATCGGTTGTCGGGAGTATGTTTTTTCTATTGGGCTTGATCAATGCGTTTAATTTGATTGACGGTATTGATGGTTTGACTGGAATAACTGGAATTATTGTGGCTTCGTTTTATGCATTTATGTTTTATACCCTAGGTACTTTTTTTTACGCAGCCATTGCGATTACCACCATTGCAACATTACTGGCTTTCTTACGATTTAATTTTTCTATCAAACGAAAAATATTTATGGGAGATACGGGGAGTTTGGTCATTGGTTTGGTCTTGGGCTTGCTAACTCTAAAATTAATGTCATTTGGAGATGAAGCTTATGTCTCTCTATCCTTTAACCGTGCACAGCTTCCTTTGTTTTTAACTGCAGTCTTGTTTGTGCCGCTTTTAGATACCCTTCGTGTCATGCTTGTAAGAGCTGTAAAGGGGGCACCTATTTTTGAGCCCGATAGAAATCATATTCATCATATTATCATTGATTTTGGATTGTCGCATCGAAGGGCTTCTTTTTTGATCGGCTTATCCAATTTTATCGCAGCTTTGATCATGTTTTTTGTCATTCAACTATTCAATTTTTTAGGGTCTTTTATAGTTCTAATATCCTTACTTTTAATTGCCGTTCTCATTTTGTTTTTGATGAATAAAAACACAACAGCCATTCGTTTGAAGGTAAAAATCAAACAGTCCTTATTACGCTTGTTTTAATGATGAAATTTATCAATCTATGTTCTCTTATTTTGATCAATTTCAATATCTTTGTTGTCGTAAATAACACCTATTATGTCTCAAAACTGGTTTATTATTTTTACAAAGCCTAGAAATGAATTAAAGGTGTCGGATCGTCTTTTGTCTATTGGGATAGAGGCGTATACCCCATCCCGAATTGAGCTACATGAATGGTCCGATCGTAAGAAAAAAGTAAGGGTACCTTTGTTGCCCTCGATGGTGCTCGTGCAGTTAGGTGAAAAAGAAGTGAATAAAGTTTTTGAAATACCTGGTGTGGTACGGTATTTATTTGAGTATGGAAAACGTGCCGAGGTTTCTAACCAAGAGGTGTTGGCGATGCAAGCTCATGTAGCAAATACGTTTTCTGTTCAAGAAAATAAATTAGTCGTGGGAGATACCGTGCAAGTGCCTTTATTAGATCAAGAAGCTTTATTGCTCTCTGTAAAAGGAAAGAATTGCATTGCGCAATTAAAAAAACTAGGAGCAATTGTATCATTTCAACTGAGGTAATCAGTTGATTTTTTTTTTGGTTATTATTTTCCATTGCTGTGAGTAGTGACGGCGAAGCCGTATCCGAGAGCAACATAAATAGCTTTTTTAAAAGTTATTAAAAATAAAAAAGAACTAAATTGACTACCGGTGGTAGTCGAGAAAATATAATTTATGAAAGTAGGAATCACCTTTTCAACCTTTGATCTTTTCCATGCCGGGCATGTAAAGATGTTAGAAGAAGCAAAGCGTCAGTGTGATTATTTAATCGTAGGCTTGCAGTTAGATCCTTCGATTGATCGCCCTGAGAAAAACGGGCCTTCACAATCTATAATTGAGCGTTATATTCAACTCAAAGGATCCAAACATGTAGATGAAATTGTCCCATACGTATCGGAGCAAGATCTAGAGGATATTTTACGTTCTTTTAAATTGGATGTTAGAATTATTGGCGATGAGTATAAGGAAAAGAACTACACAGGAAGGTCTTATTGTGAAGAAATGGGAATAGAGATATATTATAATTCAAGAGATCATCGGTTTTCCTCGAGTGGACTTAGAAAGCAAGTGAAATTAGCAGAAGATAAATAAGAAATGAATATTACAGTTATAGGATCCGGATATGTTGGACTTGTCTCAGGAACGTGTTTTGCAGAAATGGGAAACAGGGTTACTTGCGTAGATATCGACCCCGTTAAGATTGAAAAATTAAACCAAGGTATCATTCCTATTTTTGAACCGGGTTTAGAGAACATGGTATTAAAAAATGTGCATCATAAGAATTTATTTTTTACGATAGCGTTACATAATTGTGAAATTGCTTTTACAGAACTTGGAACTCCTATCGGAGATAATGGTTTTTCAGATTTATAATAATAAATAAATAAATATTAGGTATGGTGAAGTTAATTATTTTTGATTTAGATGGAGTTTTAGTTGAAGCTAAAAACATTCATTTTGATGCTCTGAATAATGCATTAGGAAAAAAATATGAAATTAGTTGGGAAGAACACTTATCAATTTATGATGGTTTAAAAACAAATCAAAAACTTGATATGTTAACTGTAAATAAGGAGTTACCAAAAGAACTACACAAAGACATTTGGAAAAATAAACAACTCAACACACTTATTCAGTTAAAAGAACTTAAGCCAAATATAATTTTACAGAACTTAATGAGTAAATTTAGTGAAGAAGGTTATAAAATTGCTGTATGTTCAAATTCTATTAGGAAGACTGTTCTTACTGTACTTTCTAAATTTGGTATTATGGAGTATATGGATCTAGTCATATCAAATGAAGATGTGAAAAATTCTAAACCGCATCCTGAAATGTATTGGAAAGCAATTTCAATGATGAGTTGTTTACCAGAACAAACTTTAATTGTAGAAGACTCTCCATTTGGTTTATTAGCTGCATCTCGATCTAAATCACACGTATTAAGAGTTAAAAATCCAAGTGAGGTTACCATTGAAAATATTTTGAATAAACTAAATGAAATTAAAACAGGAACTAAATATATGGGCCCAAAATGGGTTGATAAAAAGATGAACGTTTTAATTCCAATGGCAGGTGCTGGAAGTAGATTTGTAAATGCTGGGTATTCATTTCCTAAGCCATTAATAGAGGTTAAAGGTAAACCTATGATACAAGTTGTTGTAGAAAACTTAAACATAGATGCAAATTATATTTATGTAGTTCAAAAGTCACATAGAGAGAAGTTTAATTTAGATACATTACTTAATTTAATAACACCAAATTGCACTATAGTTCAAGTAGATAGTCTTACTGAAGGAGCAGCATGTACTGCTTTGTTGGCTAAAAAATTTATAGACAATGGTGATCCATTATTTTTTGCAAATTCAGATCAATTTGTGGAGTGGGATTCAAATGAGTTTTTTTATAAAATGAATGAAAATGATTGTGACGGTGGTATACCTGTTTTTCACAGTACTCACCCTAAATGGAGTTTTGCTAAAATAGATAATGATGGTTTTGTAACTGAAGTTCAAGAAAAGAATCCAATATCAAATCTAGCAACAATTGGTTTCTACTACTGGAAAAGAGGTTCAGATTTTGTCAAATATGCTGAAGAAATGATAAAGCAAGATATAAGAGTTAATGGTGAGTTTTATGTTTGTCCAGTTTATAATAATGCAATTAATGACAATAAAAAAATCAGAACATTTGACACTCCAAAAATGTGGGGCTTGGGCACACCTGAAGATTTGAATTATTTTTTAAAAAATTTTAATCTTTAAAATGAGGTTTATAAGTCATAGAGGTAATTTAAATGGTCCTAACCCAAGCTTAGAAAATCATCCAGATTATATTCTTGAGTCAATAACTAAAGGGTATGATTGTGAAATAGATGTTTGGTTTATTGATAATGTTTTATACCTAGGACATGACAGTCCGCAATATAATATTGAACTATCATTTTTAAACTTTATTAAATCTAACATATGGATTCATTGTAAAAATATAGAAGCTGTTCTTTTTTTTAGATTAAAAGAGTTTAACTTCTTTTGGCATGAAAGTGACAAAGTTACTTTGACTTCTCAAAAAAATATTTGGGCTTTTCCAGGAAACCAACCTATTGAAGCAAGCATTGCAGTTATGCCTGAAACTTTCAATGAGAAAAATTTGAATAAATGCTATGGTATTTGTTCAGATTATATTTTAAAATATAAGAAAGAATATGAAAAAATTTAATTTAAAAGATATGATTGGTGGATGGTTTGTGGGAGACTTTGAGCCGACTATTATAAAAACAGATAAATCTGAGGTTGCTGTAAAAAAATATAAAAAAGGGCATTACGAAAAAATGCATCATCACAAGCTAGCAGATGAGATTACTGTTTTAGTTTCAGGAAAAGCAAAAATGAAAGATAAAATTATATTATCAAATGATATAGTTTTGATTGAAAAAAATGAAAGTACAGATTTCACAGCATTAGAAGATTGTATTACTGTTGTATTTAAAACAGGATCATTTAGGAATGATAAATATATAGATTATAATTAATAATTCATATTGAATGAGAATTTGTTAGAATATAAAAACATACATGTTAAAATAAAATATGATCAGATCTATAAATTAATCATAAAGAATTAACATTGTTAAAAATTCAAATAATTAGTTGGAAAGACAATTACAATAAGTACAAACAAGAATTTCCTAAAAATTCAAAAAACCAATATTTAGCTTAAAAACCAAAAATAAGTATTTAATTCTCTGGAAAATAGAATTAAAATAAATTAATAATGAAAAAATATAAAAATATAACAAGATGGGTTTTGTTTACTGGTCAGGTGAGGTTGTCAAAACTTAATATTAGATCTATTAAAGAACATACTAGTAAAAAAATAACAACAAAATTTGTTTTTATTCTCTGGGATACTACTCCAAAAGAAGAAATTCAGTGGATAAAAAAAAACTTGACAAGTTCAGAATTTTTTTTAATTCCAGAATATGACCCTTCAAAAGAATTAAACAATAATCAGACTATTCCTGTTAGGGTTATTAATTGGCTGAGACAGTTTTACGCAATTAGTCAAGCTTATAAATTATTGGAACCAATAATTCAAGAAGAAGATCAAGTCATTAGATCTAGAACTGATCTTTATGTTCGTAATTTAAACTTCGAAAATATCTCTGATGATATTATTGTACCAGGTATAAAATTTGGAACTGGTTATACTGACTATTTTGCAATTATGAATAAAAAGGCATTCAAACTGTATTCATCTAACTATGAATTTATGTTACGTTATTATCTAGATGGTAGGTATCTTCCGCCTGAACTAGTTTTAGGTTTTTCCATGTCACATAAAGATATTTCAATTAGTTCAAATAAATCTTTACCAAGACTAATTCTTACTAAAAAAAACAAGCGCTTATCTTTAAGAAGTTCATTTTTAAATGAAAATAGTCAATACTTTACGAAGCATCAGTTTACTACTAACAATGATAGCATTAAACCAAATATTATCATTAGACTGTTGTATCGACTTATTGATATTTTAAAAGATATATTATTCAAAATAAAATTTTTTAATTTTAACTAAATTTTTTGAAGGAATCCAATTTTTAGTGTTGTATAATCTTTTTTTGTTCTAATACTTGGTGATGAATATAAAGGCAACCAATTTGCAGGAATAGATTACTGTGGAGAGAAGGAAATAGAGATTTATTTTAATTCTCGTGAAGATAGATTCTCTTCGATTAAATTTATAAAACGAGAAAAATAGCATAAGATAAATAAGAAATGAATAAGTCAACTAAAATATATATTGCTGGACATAGAGGCATGGTGGGTTCTGCAGTTTGGAGAGGATTAGAGTCCAAAGGTTATTCTAATTTAATTGGAAAAACAAGTGCTGAACTTGATCTCAGAAATCAACAGGCAGTTACTGATTTTTATAAAAAAGAAGAACCTGGGCTAGTGATTGATGCTGCTGCAAAAGTTGGTGGGATTTTAGCGAATAATGATTTTCCTTATCAGTTTTTAATGGAGAATATGCAAATTCAAAACAATTTGATTGATGGCGCTTTTAAAGCTGGAATAGAAAAATTTATTTTTTTAGGAAGCTCTTGTATCTATCCTAAGTTTGCTCCACAACCTTTAAAAGAAGAATACCTACTAACAGATTCTTTAGAGCCTACAAATGAATGGTATGCCATTGCAAAAATTACAGGAGTGAAAGCTTGTCAGGCTATTCGTAAACAATACAATAAGGACTATGTGAGTTTGATGCCTACGAACTTGTATGGTTCTTTCGATAATTTTGATTTGCAATCCTCGCATGTATTGCCAGCTATGTTGCGTAAATTTCATGAGGCTAAAATAAATAACCACTCTGAGGTAACACTCTGGGGTAGTGGAACTCCAATGCGAGAGTTTTTATTTGTAGATGACATGGCAGAAGCTGTAGTCTATGCTTTAGAACATAATTTACCAGAATACTTATATAACATAGGTACAGGAAAAGATATTACGATAAAAGAACTAGCAGAGACCATTCAAAGTGTAACAGGGCACCAAGGAAATATTCTTTGGGATGCTAATAAACCAGATGGTACACCAAGAAAACTCATGGATGTTTCTAAAATGAAAGAAATTGGGTGGCAATATTCAACAGAGTTAGAAAACGGAATACAAAAAACCTACCAATGGTTTTTAAATAATATAGATAAGATTAAAGAAATAAAATTATAAATATGAAAGTTGCATTAATAACTGGAATTACAGGTCAGGACGGATCATACCTCGCAGAACTCTTATTAGAAAAAGGGTATGAAGTTCATGGTATTAAAAGAAGGGCTTCATCATTGAATACCGATCGGATTGATCATTTATATCAAGATCCCCACCAACCTAATCAGCGCTTAAAGTTACATTACGGAGATCTAACAGATGCAATGAATCTGACCAGAATTATAGAAGAATGTCAGCCTGATGAAATTTATAACCTAGGAGCCATGTCACATGTAAAGGTGTCTTTTGATACTCCAGAATATGTAGGTAATGTGGATGGTTTGGGGACTTTGCGTATTTTAGAAGCGGTTCGTTTACTCCGCTTAGAAAAGAAAACTAGAATCTATCAAGCTTCCACTTCTGAATTGTATGGAGGGATGCCAGAGAATAAAAATGAGAAAGGATTTTATGATGAAAATTCTGCATTCTATCCAAGATCCCCGTATGGAGTTGCAAAAATATATGGATTTTGGATTACCAAAAACTATAGAGAGGCGTATAATATGTTTGCGTGTAATGGAATCTTATTTAATCATGAAAGTCCAAGAAGAGGTGAGACTTTTGTAACTCGAAAAATCACACGAGCTACTGCTAGAATTGCTTTAGGTTTACAAGAGAAAATATTTTTGGGTAACTTAGATGCTAAACGTGATTGGGGACATGCAAAAGACTATGTCCGAATGATGTGGATGATATTGCAGGCAGAAGAGCCTGAGGATTGGGTTATTGCAACAGGAAAAACAAATACTGTGAGAGAGTTTGTAAGAATGAGTTTTGCGGAAGTCGGTATTGAATTAGAATTTACAGGGGTAGGAGTAAATGAAAAAGCTACCGTTTCAAAATGTAATAATTCGAAATTTCAAATAGAAATAGGAAAAGAAATTTTGTCTATAGACCCTGCTTATTTTAGACCAACTGAAGTAGATTTGTTGATTGGAGATCCTACTAAAGCTAAGGAAAAATTAGGCTGGATTCCTGAGCATGATTTAGCATCGTTAGTTAAAGATATGATGAAGTCCGACGTGAATTTGATGCAAAAAACTAAATACCTCAAAGCTGGGGGCTACGAAACTATGAATTACTCTGAATAAAAAATAAAAAATAAAAATATGAAAATAAAAAATATATGTTGTATCGGAGCTGGCTATGTTGGTGGACCAACAATGTCAGTTATAGCTCAGAAAAATCCAAATATAAAAGTAACTGTTGTTGATTTAAATACTGAGCGTATAGCGGCGTGGAATGATACGAATCTCGATAATTTACCAATTTTTGAACCAGGTCTTAGTGAGGTTGTGGCTGAAGCACGAGGACGTAATTTATTTTTTTCAACAGAAGTTGATAAAGCTATTGATAAAGCAGAAATGATTTTTATTTCCGTGAATACTCCAACCAAAACCTATGGAATTGGAAAGGGGATGTCAGCGGATTTAAAATATGTAGAGTTATGCGCCAGACAAATAGCGCGTGTTGCAACTTCTGATAAAATTGTAGTTGAGAAATCAACTTTACCAGTGAAGACTGCAGAAGCAATTCAAAGTATTCTTGATAATACAGGTAATGGAGTAAATTTTGAAATCCTTTCTAATCCAGAGTTTCTGGCTGAAGGAACTGCAATGCGAGATTTAGCAGTCCCAGATCGTATTTTGGTTGGAGGTAATTTAAATTCAGATAAAGGAAAAGAAGCAGTCCAGGCACTTGTTGATGTATATTCATGGGTGCCACAAAAAAATATTTTGACAACTAACGTATGGTCTTCAGAATTATCAAAACTTGCTGCTAATGCTTTCTTAGCTCAAAGAGTTTCGTCTATAAATGCTTTGTCTGAACTATGTGAAGAAACTGGTGCAGATATTAGTGAGTTAGCTAAGGCTATTGGAATGGATTCAAGAATTGGACCTAAATTTCTTCAAGCATCTGTTGGTTTTGGTGGATCTTGTTTTCAAAAGGACATTTTAAATTTGGTTTATATTTCAAAATCTCTTGGCTTGAATGAAGTAGCCGATTATTGGCATCAGGTAATATTAATAAATAATCACCAACGAAATCGTTTTACAAAAAATATCATAAAAAACCTTTATAATACAGTTAGTGGTAAGTCCATTTCTTTTTTGGGTTGGGCATTTAAAAAAGACACAAATGATACCAGAGAATCTGCAGCAATTTATGTTGCTGACCAACTTATTGAAGAGCAGGCAAATATTGTGGTATATGATCCGAAGGTGACAAAGACTCAAGTTCTGTCGGATTTGAATTATTTAAATACACGAAGCGAAGAGGATAATAGTAAGTTCTTAAAATATGAGGAAGATCCATATAAAGCTCTTGAAGGAGTTTATGCTATTGCGATTTTAACTGAATGGGATGAGTTTAAGGAATATGATTGGCAACGAATCTATGATAATATGCAAAAGCCTGCCTTTGTGTTTGATGGACGTAATGTTTTGGATAGAAGTAGATTAGATAAAATTGGGTTTATATATAATGCGATAGGGCAATAATCTAAATCTCTATAGAATTATCAAATTAGTATAATTATAAAATCAAATTGAATAATACAATCACAAAAGCATTCCATAAAGGTATTCTTTGGACTGGGATCCAAACGATGGGTTCAAAACTAATAGGAATAGTTACTCAATTAATTCTGGCATGGTTACTCCTGCCTGAAGATTTCGGTAAAGTTAGTTTGGTAACTTCACTCACATCAATTATTTTTTTAATCCAAGCTCTTGGATTATCTGACGTCTTGGTTAGTAGAGGCCATATGTTTTTTAAAATTTTAAATTTAGCAAAATCATTTGCTTTTGTAACCTCTATTATTTGTTTTGTTCTCACAATTTTTATAGGCATTTTAGGCGGTATAGTATATGATGATATAACTATAACGTATTTAGTTTTAATTTTTGCTATTTGTGTACCTTTTAACGCTATGTCCGTGGTAGCTGATGCAAAACTTAGGATAGATCTAAGGTTTAAGCAATTGTCATTGTTAATGGTCGTACAGTTAATTCTTACAAATTCTCTAATAATTGTTTTTGTATTACTTAAGTTAGGTGTTTACAGTTTTATTATTGCCCCTGTTTTAGTTTCTATTTTAAGATATATTGTTATACACAAGTTGGCTAGAGTAGATTTTTTATTTTCTTGGACCTTAAATCATTACAAGTATTTGTTAAACAATAGTATATGGGGGTTTTTGCATAATTTATTTCAAACTATTATTAGGCAATCTGATTATTTAATTATTGGTTTTTTTGTCTCTACACAAGCGGTTGGTATATATTTTATGGGATACAGTTTAAGTGTGCAGGTTATAGCATTACTTGTTGGGGCTTTAGGTCCTGTTTTTTTTCCGGTTTTAAAGACAATTCCCAAGTCAGAGATTAATACCATCAAAAATATCCTAATTAAGATTATCACAATTTTTTCACTTTTCGGAATGCCCTTTTCCTTCCTACAGGCCACGCTTGCAGAGCCTCTTGTAAATATTTTTCTTGAGGAAAAGTGGACAGCCTCAATACAAATTGTTCAAATCTTGTCAATTGGTATAGGTTTTAATGTAACGGCTTCGGTTTGGCAAGTGGCATTGGTGTGGCAGAACGATTTTAAAAAACAGGCAGTATTGTCTTTACAAGCAGCAATAGTTTTTGTTTTAACCATAGCATTTGCTACTTATTATTTTGGTTTAATAGGTACAGCATGTGCCGCGACGTTGTTTCAAATTATATTTAGTTTATACTATTTAAATGTAAGTTTAAAGAGTTTTGAAATAGAATTCAAAAAAATATTAAACATAATGTTTAAATACTTTATTATTTCTTCTTGCATTTTTTTGTTTTGTTATGCATTCACAATTTACTTTAGTTTTAATAATTGGTTAAGTATCATTACATGCGGTATTTTACCCTTTACAGCTTATTTTTTGTACTTATATAATTTTGATTTACCTTCAAAAGAATTGCTAATAAGACTATACTTAAGAATTAGAAAAAATGGAAAATAAAAAAAAGGTAACGTTAATCGTAAACGGGAGATTTCATGCATTTGACTATGTATCTGAACTAAACAAGGCTGGAAGGTTACACAGGCTGATATCAACAATGCCATATTCCTCTGCAAAAAAATTTAATATACCACGAGACAAATATATAGGCTTCCCCGTATTAGAGATATTAAAAGTACTAAGTCTTAAAATTTTTAACAAGTCTTTGCCAACTATGTATTATGCTAGATTTTTTACAAAATTAGCTTCCTATTTTATTCCGAAAAATACAGATGTAATAATTAGTTTTGCTGGCTACAGTCACGAAATTTTTAAATCAAAAAAACATCTTAATAAATTAAAAATTTTAGATAGAGGTTCATGCCATACTTTATCTGTCAAAATGCTAAATGCACTTGCTGATAAAAGTCATAATCTGAATCCAATTTATCATGGAAATGATTTTATCAATAGAGAATTAGAAGAGTATGAATTAGCAGATAAAATACTTATTCCAAGTTCTTATGTTGAATCTACTTTTATTGATAATGGGGTTGATTTCAAAAAACTAATTAAAATACCATACTCAAATGAAATTAATAAATTTAAAAAATTTAATAATAATTTCATAAGAGAACAAAATAAAGTACTCTATGTTGGTAAATTAAACTCAAAAAAAGGTATTAAAACTTTAGTTGATTCTATTTCACTAGCTCGAAAAATAAATCCAAAAATTGAGCTCTGGTTAGTTGGGAAAGTTTTTGATGAAATTAAACCATTTATAAAAGATAAAGAATGGATAATTTTATTTGGATCATTAGGACCAGAAAAATTATTTGAAACATACGCAAAAGCTTCAATTTTTTGTACTGCATCATATCAAGAAGGTTTAAGTCTCGTTTTGACAGAGGCACATTATTTAAATCTACCAATTGTATCAACTGAAGTTACTGGACTAAATGATATAGTGAAAATTGACTTTAAAAAATATTTTACAGTTCAAGTCGGAGATTCATTAAATATGTCAAAGTATATATTACAAGCTTTAGATTTTAAAAATGAAGATTCATTAAAAACTGAAAATTATACATGGTATACTTTTACATCACAGCTAGTAAAAAAAATTGATTTGTATGAAAAAATTGTTTAAGGTTAATTTAGATAAAGTAGGTTTAGAGAGTGCAGATAAAGCTTATGGGGGTTATTTAAATGCCTTTTCTTTTTTTGAAACATCGTTTGATGGTTGGTTTTCTGATTTTAGAGAACTATTATTATCTAAAATGGGTAAAGAGTATTTCCCTATATACCGAATGGCAGATGGTGAATATCGTTTTACGATGGGAAGATCATATAATTTACATAAAAGACCTTTATATAGGGAGATTATTGCAGTTACAGCTGAAAAATTAAGAATCAAAAATCCAGATAAATGGAAAACCTCATGGGGAGAAGAGTACCCTACGAGTAAAGTCAAAGAATTAAGAATTAAACTTATAAGAGACATTAGATATATTTCAACAAGAGGTATGTTGGCATGTTATTTTAATGAAAATGGTTTACATGCTTTTGAAGAACACAACAAACAGTTAATACCATTTTTTAAGAGACATGATATTGTATTTAATAAAGGAAATTATGTGCCATTTCATTTTATTTGTGGTGTTTTAGTAAAACAGGGATGGCAAGATTTTTTTTTAAACAAACACGTTTTAATTGTTACTGGAATCGATGATACAGAAGAAAAATTAATTAAAGAAACAATTTTAGATTTCAATTCGAGTAAAGTTTCTTTTTTAAGAATTTCAAAAACTAAATCAATGGAAGAAGATTTGGATTTATCTCTTTTTAAAAATGAAAAAGTAGATATTATATTAGTTGCAGCTGGTATTGGATCTGCAAATATATTGAGACAATTAGAACCATTACAGACACTTACTGTTGATATTGGCGGATATATGAATTGTTTCAAAGATCCAAATGCTCATCAGCATGGAGGAATTTTTAAATTGCCAAATAATGTTTAAAATTTTTAGTACAAAAAACTATATTGTTTGGATTTATATTTTGGCCATTGGTATGTTTTTTTCAATATCCTTTTCTAGTAGTGTATTGAAAATATCAACGGGGGTTTTGTTTGTTAGTTTGTTTTTATCATCGATCATTAAAGTTTTAAATCTAAAATATAATTATAACACTTTTAAGATAAATAAAAGAGTTCTATTTTTTGGTTTAATAACTTTTGTAATGATCTCCATTGATGTGTCAAATAATTTCAGCTTTAAAGCTGTAACGGATGGATATATTAATAGATTTCTATACTATGCGCTATCTATTATAGGAGTTCCTTACGCATTTTATTTAATTAAAAGTGGCGTTTTTTTTAAGAATCTGTACAGATCTAGTATTATAATTATTATTATTTCCATAACACTATTACCTATAACATTAAGTTCTTTTTCGTATGGTTATTCTTATTTACTAATTGATAATTTACTTCTACCCGGAAGCTTTTTAATATTTTCAAGTATAAATAGGCATAAGTATCTTGGATATTTATTGTTTTCATTTGGTTTTATTTTTATTTCAATTATCGCATCAAGATCTTATTTTTTAGTTTTCACATATTTTATTTTATTTTGTTCATATCTATTTTTCAAAAATAAAACTAAGAATAAATACAGATTGTTATTCTTAATTAGCTTAATGTTTTTTTTTCTATTACAAAGCTCATCAGTAACCAAAATTATAACAAACAGCCCTCTATATGAAAAATTACAAATAGAGTCTTTGATTTATGTTTTTAATAACTCGGAATCGACACTATTTTCATCAGATTATGATGGGAATTCAAGATCAACAATAACTGAAAATATGTTAGGAGAGATGAATGTCAAAGATTATATTGTTGGAAAAGGTATTTTTGCTACATATTCATCCTTTGTTGAAAGAAATACAATAGAGATTGGTTGGTTACAACAAGCCTTTTGGTTTGGTTTTCCATTCGTTATTATTTCTATTTATTTTTTAATCAAATCAGCTTTTGTTAATTTCAGATCAATTGAACCCTATAAAAAAGTTTTTGGGGTCCTTATTTTTATTAAAATTCTAGATGGTTTGATTTATGGAATGCCAATACTATCTGTGTATAGTTTTTTAATGTTTACAGGTATTGTATTACCTTACACATTAGTGAAAAGATCAGTTAAACTGTTATAAATTAAGCTATGATTAAAATATTTTATCATTTTTTATTTTCTATAAAATTCTTTTTATCTCCGATTAAGAGCATACTTAACTATCCCCACGTAACAACAAAAAGGAATGTAATTATAAGTAAGAGCCTAATTGGAAAACATGTTAAGGTTTATGAGAATACAAAAATAAGTAATACTACTATTGGGGATTATACCTATGTAGGAGGGGATAGTAAGCTGATGAATTGTACAATCGGTAAATTCTGTTCATTAGGGCCTAATTTAAAAATTGGTTTGGGTGTTCACCCTACAAATTACATCTCAACATATCCAGGATTTTACTCTAAAAATGCAAGTGGTTCTTTTAGTATAAATATTGACGAAACAGTGGCAGAACACAAGCAAATAATTATTAAAAATGATGTTTGGATAGGTGATGGGGTAACTATTGTAGATGGTGTAACTATCGGTAATGGATCAATAATAGCAAGTGGTTGTATTGTAACTAAGGATGTGCCACCATATTCGGTAATAGCTGGTGTTCCTGGTAAAATTATTAAATATAGATTTAATGAGGAGGAAATAAAAAGACTTCAAAATATATCTTGGTGGGATAAAGATATTGACTTTATAAAAAGTAATTCTAAGTTGTTTTTACAACCTAGAGAATTCTTTAATAAATTTTAAGAAATCATGTTAAAAATTAGTGCATTACCCCATTATATAAGAATTATACATCAAGTGTACATAAAACAAAAAATATGTACAGCAATAACCTATATGAAGGCTTTTTATTGGCAGGTTAAAATAGGTAATGGTTGTACTTTTGTAGGGTTACCGATTTTTAATAGACCGCCAGGAGGTGTTATTCAAATTGGTAATAATGTTAGAATGTTATCTTCTTTTTCTTCTAATTTGCATGGCTTAAATAGAAAATGTATGTTATCAGCCTTAAAACGATCTGCAGTTCTGAAAATTGGGAATGACGTCGGATTAAGTGGCGTTATAATAGCAAGTGCAAAAGCTATAACAATAGGAAATAGAGTTATGATAGGGGCGAATACAACAATTTCAGATACAGATTCTCATGCCATTAACTACCAATTTAGGCATCCAAAGTATTTCGGCATTGATAATGATTCTTTTTTAGAGCCTGTAAAAACAAAAGAAATTATTATTGAAGATGATGTATTTATAGGCATGCACTCTTTGATTTTAAAAGGCGCTCATATTTGCAGAGGAAGTGTAATTGGTGCTGGAAGTATTGTTACAGGATATATACCGCCAAATGTTATTGCGGCAGGTCAACCAGCGAAGGTTATAAAAGAAATTAAAAATTACACAAGTTGAAAACAAAAGAGCATATACTATATTTGGGTAATTATCTAGATGAACGAATAGTTAAGGAAAGAAATTTACCCACCAGTAATGTTGCAGGAACTAATAGAATACAAAGACTCTCTGAAGCGTTAAGTCTTTATTATTCAATAATTGTGGTTTCCCCAGGCGTGTCTTTAAGGCTAAAGCAAAATAAAAGTCATTTCTATTTGCGATCTAAATGGCATCATCATAATAAAGTTAAAATTTTTTTTTCACAAACAGTTTCAGTTCCTTACTTATCTGTTTTCTATTCTTATGTAAGTTATTTTTTTAGCCTGTTAATTTTAATTAGAAGAACAAAAACTAAAAAAATAATTATTTATAATTTTGATCCTCTATTTGTATTTATTGTAGGGTTTTTAAGATGCTTTTATTGGAATATTAAAATCACAAACAACATAGAAGATATATCAATGCCTAAAATTTCGGATTTTAGTAATAAATCCGAGGATAGAGGTTTGCAACAATACATCTTTTACGTTTGTATGAAAATAATTGCTTTTCTCTCTCATGCGTATATTATACCAACTAAAAGATTTATAAATTACTTGCCAATAAAAAAGAAAATATTAATTATTACAGGGTGTATATCTATTAAAAATAAAGAACTAGAAAAACCTAAAAAAAAATTAGAAGTCCTTTTTTCTGGTAAAATTGAGTTTGAACACGGTATTGATGTCTTTATAGCAGCCTTAAAACTAATTGAAGATTCAAATTACTATGATAAAATAAATATTAATATATCAGGAGGCGGAGATAAAGCTCAATGGTTACAACGCGAAATCAGGAATTTTGAAAAATTAAAGGTACAATATCATGGTTTTGTCAGTAATACAGAGTATGAGAAGCTTTTAGAAAATTCTGATGTATGTGTTGCTTTACAAAAAGATACCGGTAGACACTCACAATTTAAAACGCCTTCAAAAGTTTATGAGTATCTAGGGAACTCCAAAATTGTGATTGCAACTAATGTAGGAGATCTGTCCGAAATAAGTGAAGAAATTATAAAAATATGTAGACCATTAAATACTTTTAATTTTTATGAAAATCTAATAGAGGTTCTAAATAAAAAAGATGATTTACTAATTTTAAAAGATAGAATATATAATTTTTCAAAAGTAGAATATGATTTACCCAAGGTTGGAGAGAAATTGCGTCGTTTTCTTGAAATAAAAAAATAGATATAGAAAATGAAAAAGAGTAAAAATAAAAAAGTGTTAGTTCTATTCTCAAGACTTTCCGATTATATGTTAAATGTTTTTGTGAATCATGTTAACAATAACGATATGAGATTTCATGTCGTTATAAAAAAACCTGACTTGAGTGAGGCGCCTTTTCAATTTAACTTAAATTATGGTAATATTGATTTTTATGATCAGGAAGACTTTGATAAAAATCAACTTTTAGATTTTGTAAATAGATTGGAACCAGATTTAATTATATGCAGTGGCTGGTCCAATTCAATGTATAATCATATAGTAAATAAAAAAAATAAAAAGATAGATAGTATACTAAGTATGGATAATCAATGGAACGGAAAATTTAAGCAATATTTAGGCTTGTTCTATAGTAGGTTATTTATTGTCTCTAAATATAAGAAAATTTGGGTTCCTGGCACTCCACAAATAAATTATGCAAAAAAATTAGGTTTCAGAAATGAAAAAATTATGAGCGGCTGGTATGTTGCTAATAAAAATAATTTTTTAAATGAGAATACAATTACAGCCGTTAAAAAGAGATTTGTTTTTGTAGGAAGATACATCGAAGTTAAAGGAATTAGAGATATATGTCAAGCATTTATCTCATTAGATGAAACATATGAAAATGATTGGGAACTATATTGCATTGGAACTGGCCCTTTAAAAGAATTTTTACCTAAACATAATAGAATTCATCATTTAGGTTTTCTACAACCAAAAGAACTTAAAGTTTTCTCGAAAGAAACAGCTGTTTTTGTTTTGCCAAGTTATTTTGAGCCATGGGGTTTAGTTGTACAAGAATTTGCACTAGCGGGTTTCCCTTTAATAGTTTCAGATTCAGTGGGTGCAGCATCTCAATTTGTAGATGAAAATAATGGTATTATTTTTAAATCCAAAAACATAAAATCTTTGAAAGAGGCTATGAGAAGTTTTATTACTAAAGATAATAATCAACTTCTAGCAATGAGTGTTGTTAGTATTGAAAAAGCTCAAAAGGTGAATCAAAAAGATTGGTCTGATAACTTAAATAAATTATTGAATTGAAAATAGCTCATTTTATACAATCTATAGATATTTCAACGGGTGGTCCTGCAAGAAGTGTTACCCATCTTATTGAAAAGATATTGTCAATATCTAACAATAAAATACTTTTATTTTCATCAAAATCAATGAACCCTATTTTAAAGAAATTTAAAAATAATGAAGGTGTTGTTCATTTTTTTAAAATCAATTGGTCTTATAATTTAAAATTTAGTCAAGATTTATTGAAAGAGGTTAATTTATTTCATGGTCATGGCCTTTGGCAATTACCAGTCCATAAAATGTCTATAATATCCAGAAAGTCAAATATTCCATACATAATTACGCCTAGAGGTATGTTAGAGCCTTGGTCATTAAAACAAAGTAAGTGTAAAAAGAAATTATCAATGTTGTTATTTCAAAACAAAGATTTAAAAAATGCATCTTGTATTCATGCAACTGCCCAAATGGAGGTTGAAAACATTCGAAAACTTGGGTTTAAAAACCCGATAGCTATGATACCCAACGGAGTCAATATCGATGAATTCCCTAATGAAACTCCGAATAAAATAAATAACCCTAAAAAAATATTGTTTTTATCTAGAATACACAAAAAAAAAGGTATTGAAAATTTAATTCAAGCATGGAAATTAATTGACATTGAGAAAAGGAAGTCTTGGATGATAGAAATTGTAGGTAACGGAGAACCTGATTATATTAATATGTTAAAAAAGAGGATATTTAAAGAGAATTTGAATGATCAAATTATTATTAAAAAACCGGTTTATGGAAATGATAAAATCAAACTTTTTAGAGAAGCAAGCCTTTTTGTATTACCAAGCTTTAGTGAAAATTTTGGAATTGTCATTGCCGAAGCACTTGCTAGTTTCACACCAGTAATAACTACGAAAGGAACACCATGGATGGATTTACAAACTTATAAATGTGGTTGGTGGATTGAAATAGGAGTATTACCTCTTAAAAATAATTTAGAGGAAGCATTATTGAAAAGTAATACCGAACTAAAAGTTATGGCTCTTAACGGAAGAAAGTTAATAGAAAATAAATATAGTATGGAAGTTGTATCAAGACAAATGTTGAATTTATATGATTGGATTATCACTAAGAAAAATAAACCCAATTTTGTTGCTATTTATAAAAAGTTATAATATGAATAGACATAAGTTTCTGCTGTTTTTCTTTAGTGTTTTTTTGATAAATTGTAATCAGAGGGGTCAGAATATGGAAAGTAATATGATAGATTTATTCATTTGGGCTGGACAATCTAATGCTCAAGGTTGGAAAGGAGATGCTGAGTTTTATCCATCTGATTCAAATAATTTAGATAGTCAAATTTTATTAAATTATACATTTATTGGGGAATCTAGTTCAGATGCTTGGATAACTATGCAACCACAATTGGGATTATTTCCTTTAGGGCATTTTGGTCCTGAAGTTACATTTAGTAGAAAACTTAAAGAATCTGGTTATAAGCCAGCGATATTTAAGTTTTGTAAGGGTGGTTCAAGTCTTTATGGGGATTGGAAAAGGTTGGGTGAGAGTGGTTACACTGATTATATGTTTGATGCTTTAAGTGTTTCAATCAATGATTTATCACTTCAAGGTTACAAAGTAAATATAAAAGGGTTAATTTGGATTCAGGGAGAATCAGACGCAGATAGTTTTACAAATGCAATAGAATACGAGAACAATCTTTTAAACTTCATTAATGACTTTAGAAATCATTTTGAACAAACTTCTCCTATACCTATAATTTTAGGTGTAGATGAACAGCATCCATCAGTTATTCAATATCCTCAAGTATTAATTGCTCATCAAAATATTGCAGAAAATGATGACTTTATTAAATTCACCTCAATGTATGGTTTCCCCAAAGCTGATGCTACTCATCTTACACCTGACGGGTTAATAAGTCATGGGGATTATTTATATGAAAGTTTCATGCTTTTAGTTGAATCAAATTAATAGTAGAAAATAAACGTCTTTAAGATTTAACTAAATTTGTAAAACATATCATTAGAAAAAATTACCTAAAATGAGGTGATTCAATTTAATTCATGGAATAACATTCAATTTATGAGAATTTATAAAAACAAATTAACATTAATCAACAAAATAAAAAGGTTCCTTTGGAATCTAGTTTGGCAATTTTTCATTCGTCCATTACCAAGAAATACAGGGAGAATATGGGTGCTTTTTTTATTAAGATTATTTGGAGCAAAAGTACATAGAACCGCAAATGTTTATTCGAGTGTTAAGATTTATGCACCATGGAATCTAGTGATGCAAGAACATTCTTGTTTAGCTCCTGAAGTTGATTGTTATAATGTTGCCAAAGTAACTATTGGAGCTTATTCCATTGTTTCTCAAAAAACTTATTTATGCACTGCCTCTCATGATATATCAAAAAGGTCATTTAGTTTAATAATTAAGCCTATCACTCTTAAAGAACAATCTTGGATTGGAGCTAGTTCATTTATAGGGATGGGTGTAACTGTTGGCCAAGGTGCAGTAGTTGGTGCTACTTCTTCCGTTTATAAAGACGTAGAAGGATGGACTGTAGTAGGAGGTAACCCTGTTAAGTTTTTAAAATTTAGAAAGATTAAATGATTATGAGAAATATACCAATTAGTGTTATTGTTTCCGTTAAAAATGAAGAATTAAATTTACCCAAATGCCTTGAATGTCTGTCTGAGTTCTCTGAGGTTATAGTAGTTGATTCCAATAGTTCAGATAAAACTCCTAATATTGTCAAATTATTTGGGTACAAACTCATAAATTTTAAATGGAATGGCAAATTTCCAAAAAAACGCAATTGGACTTTGGAAAACGTTAACTTAAAAAATGATTGGGTATTATTTTTAGATGCCGATGAGTATTTAACAGAGCAGTTTATTAAAGAAGTGTATAAAAAAATTAGTCAAAATACACATAATGGTTACTGGTTATATTATAATAACTTTTTTATGGGTAAGGAGCAAAAATATGGCTTAAAAATGCGAAAATTGGCTTTATTTAAAAAAGGTGTCGGGCGCTTTGAGCAAATAGCTGAAGACAATTGGAGTCATCTCGATATGGAAATACATGAGCACCCCATTATTAGAGGCATTGTAGGTCATTTCAAGAGTACTATTTTACATAAGGACTATAAAGGTCTTGAGCATTATATTGCTAGACATAACGCTTATTCCAGTTGGGAAGCAAAGAGATTTATGAGCTTAAAAAAAGATAAAGTCACAAAACTTACTCTAAGGCAAAAAATCAAATATAGTCTCATACAAACAGGGTTACTGCCCTATTTGTATTTTATAGGAACATATATCTTTAAGTTAGGTATTTTAGACGGCTTATCAGGTTTTTATTTTGCACGTTTTAAATCAAACTACTTTTTTCAAATTCAAACAAAAATTAATGAACTAAAAATAACAGAATGAAAAGAATATTAGTAACTGGAGGAGCAGGTTTTGTAGGCTCTCATTTATGTGAACGACTATTAAGAGAAGGAAACGAAGTCATTTGCTTGGATAATTATTTTACAGGAAATAAACAAAACATTATTCATTTAATTGAAAATCCTTTTTTTGAAATTGTTAGACATGATATTACAGAATCTTATCACGCTGAAGTAGACGAGATTTACAATTTAGCTTGTCCTGCATCTCCAATCCATTATCAGTACAATCCAATTAAAACAATTAAAACATCCGTAATGGGTGCTATTAATATTTTAGGTTTAGCAAAACGAGTAAATGCAAAAGTATTGCAAGCAAGTACAAGTGAAGTGTATGGCGATCCTGATATCCACCCACAACCAGAATCTTACTGGGGGAATGTAAACCCCATTGGAATTCGTTCTTGTTATGACGAGGGTAAACGCTGTGCTGAAACTCTTTTTATGGATTATCACAATCAAAATAAAGTTAAAATCAAAATTGTTAGAATATTTAACACTTATGGACCAAACATGAACCCTGAAGATGGAAGAGTTGTTTCTAATTTTATTGTACAAGCTTTAAAAGGAGAAAATATAACAATTTTTGGTGATGGAAATCAAACAAGAAGCTTTCAATATGTAGATGATCTAGTAGAAGGAATGATAAGAACTATGAATTCTAAAGATAATTTCTTAGGGCCAGTCAATTTAGGGAATCCAAATGAATTTACAATGTTAGAATTAGCACAGACCGTTTTGAGATTAACTAATTCAAAATCTAAATTAATCCATTTAGATTTACCAAAAGATGATCCAAAACAGAGACAGCCTGATATTAGTTTGGCAAAAAAAGAATTAAATGGTTGGGAGCCTAAAACACAACTAGAAGAAGGTTTAAAAAAGACCATTGCCTATTTTGAATCTGTAATTTAATGGATTTAAAAATTTCTATAATTTCTGTATGTTATAATAGCTCTAAGACTATTCTTGACACAATAAGAAGTGTTAATAGTCAGTCCTACCCAAATATTGAACATGTTTTTATCGATGGGCTCTCATCAGATAACACTTTAGAAATAGTTAGGTCAAATTCTAAAAAAAAGAATGTGATTATTTCAGAAAAAGATAGTGGTCTTTATGATGCAATTAATAAAGGAATTTTAAATGCTACCGGAGATGTTATTGGACTATTACATTCTGATGATATTTTATCTTCACCTGAAATTATCTCAGATTTAATTGCAAAAATTTATGATGAAAATTTAGATGGCGTTTATGGTGATTTACAATATGTAGATAAAAAAAACACTAACAAAATCATTAGATTTTGGAAGAGTTGTGAATTTAACCCTAACCTATTAGGAAAAGGTTGGATGCCAGCGCACCCAACATTAATTTTAAAAAAAGAGGTTTATAGTAAGCATGGAGTTTTTAATAAATCATTTAAAATTGCAGCCGATTATGATTTTATGTTGAGGATATTTAAGAATTCAAATCTTAAATTTGGTTATCTACCTAAAGTAGTAACTAAAATGCGAGTTGGTGGTGCCTCAAACCGTAGTATAAAAAATATTATTAAAAAATCTAAAGAGGATTATCGAGCAATTCGTTCAAACAATATTGGAGGAATTATAACTTTGTTATTAAAAAATATATCTAAAATCAAACAATTTTTTTAAATAAAAAATGATTTATAAAGAAATTAAAAAAGAAATTGAATCTTTTGGATTCACAATAGTATCTCATGATTTTGAAAGACCTTGGGGAGGTTTCCTTGTAATTGATGAAAATCAAGCACAAGAATTTTCAAATAAATTTTTTAAAGGTATAGATGTGAACACTTTAAAAATTGGAGGTAAATTAAGTCCTAAGATTTTAGTCGTGAAACCAGCAGCAAGATTATCTTGGCAATACCATAACAGACGGGCAGAAATTTGGCAAGTGTACAAAGGATCTGCTGGAATCATTAGAAGTAATACAGATGCTGAAAATGAAATGAAAGTTTATAACAAGGGAGATCAGATTATTTTACAACAAGGAGAAAGACATCGTTTAATAGGTTTGGATGATTATTCTGTAATTGCTGAAATTTGGCAGCATACCGATAAAAATAATCCTTCAGATGAAGATGATACTATAAGAATACAAGATGATTTTGGTAGATAAAGAAAGTAAACAACATGAGTAAGAAAAAAGGAATGATTGTATCAGGATATTTTAATCCCATACATAAAGGACATATCGAGTATTTTAACAATGCGAAAGCCTTGGCAGATGAGTTGTTTGTGATTGTAAATAGTGATCATCAAAGAGCTTTAAAAGGGTCAAAAGAGTTTCAAAAAGAAATAGAGCGTGTTTTTATTGTCTCTAATATAAAATCTGTAGACCATTGTGTTTTGTCTATAGATCAAGACAGAACCGTTTGTAAAACTATTGAAAAAATTGCGATAGACTTTGGTGCTGACTATGATTTGAGTTTTGCCAATGGAGGAGATCAAAATAACAATACCATTCCAGAAAGACCTATCTGTGATCAAATGGGAATTACCTTAGTTGATGGATTGGGTGATAAAATACAGTCTAGCAGTTGGTTGCTAAAAAAAATAAAAGATGTTATTTAATTCGTTAGACTTTACAATATTTCTACCAATAGTATTTCTTCTATATTGGTTCGTTGTACAAAAGAATTTAAAACTCCAAAATGCTTTAATAGTTGTAGCAAGTTATGTCTTCTATGGTTGGTGGGATTGGAGGTTCTTATCATTAATAATATTTAGTACAGTAGTTGATTATTTAATTGGACAGAGATTAAGAACTGAGGACAATCAATCTAAAAGGAAAGTGTTGCTGTGGACAAGTATCATCGTAAACCTTGGTTTTTTAGGGTTCTTTAAATATTACAACTTCTTCTTAGAAAACTTTATTGATGCATTTACTCTGTTTGGAATGCAGATTAATGCAAATAGCCTTAATATTATTCTTCCTGTGGGTATTAGTTTTTATACTTTCCAAACCTTGAGTTATACTATTGATGTTTATAGAAAGAAATTAGAACCTACACAAGACTTTATAGCCTTCTCAGCCTTTGTGTGTTTCTTTCCTCAACTTGTAGCGGGACCAATTGAAAGAGCCACTAACCTTCTTCCTCAGTTTTATAAAAAAAGAACTTTTGAATACCACAAAGCTGTTGATGGTATGCGTCAAATATTATGGGGTTTATTTAAAAAAGTAGTGATTGCCGATAATTGTGCTGAGTTCGCTAATCAGATATTTAATAACTCAGCAGATATGAATGGTAGTACTTTAGTACTTGGTGCAATATTTTTTACATTTCAGATTTATGGTGATTTTTCAGGTTATTCTGATATCGCTATAGGGACATCAAGACTATTTGGTTTTGACTTAAAACAAAACTTTGCTACCCCATACTTTTCTAGAGACATAGCTGAGTTTTGGAGACGCTGGCATATATCTTTAAGCACTTGGTTTAGAGACTACCTATACATCCCTCTTGGGGGAAGTAGAGGTGGTACTTGGATGAAAGTGAGAAATACCTTTGCTATTTTCTTAATCAGTGGATTTTGGCACGGAGCCAATTGGACTTTTATTATATGGGGAGGGTTAAATGCTATCTACTTTCTTCCATTGCTGCTTACTAATAATAATAGAAAAAACTTGGGAGTTGTTGCCGAAGGGAAGCTATTGCCCTCTTTAAGAGAACTATATGCAATGCTAACAACATTTACATTAACAGTATTTGCTTGGATCTTCTTTAGAGCTGAAAACTTAAGCCACGCTTTTGGTTATATAGGTGGAATATTTTCTAAAACTATTATAGATATTCCTGTTAATATTGGTATAAATAAAGCTTTAGGTGTTTTATGTTTTATAATTATATTTCTTTGTACAGAATGGTTTGGAAGAAAAGATGAATTTGCAATTAAATTTATTTCAGTAAAAATTAAAAAACCCCTCAGGTGGTTTTTATATCTTTTGATTGGTTATTTAGTAATTAGTCACTCAAGAGGTGAACAAGAATTTATTTATTTTCAATTCTAAAATATTGAGATGAAAAACTTTATCAAAAACGTATTTTATTTATTATTCTTAGGAATATTTATTTTGACAATATTTGTATCATATGGAAAGATGCTTTATTTAGATCAAGAGTATCCAATGTGGAAGTTTAAAATAGATTACGCTAAAGAGAGTGCAGATAGTCAAAATATAATCTTTGGTGACTCAAGAGCTTTGGCAGGTTTTATTCCTGAGGAGATTGATGAAAATTTCATTAATTTAGCTGTAGGTGGTGGAACATCTATAGAAACTTATTACTTATTAAAAAATCTTTTAGAAAATAATATTCCGAAAAAAATCATATTATCGATTTCACCATTTCATATGGAGACGTCCGACGTTTTTTTTGGAAGAACTGTTGCATTTGATTTATTGTCAAACCGAGAACTTCAGGAAATCATTGATGTAACTAAAAAATTAAATTATAATTTACTAACAAAAGAAAAATATAAATCTACTATGGATTTATATAAATTTCAAGCAATATCTTTCCTTAAATTAAATAACTTTTTTTTAGATTACAGATCTAATCTAAAAGCTTTTTCATTAAATCCGCTTAGACCAATTTTAAATTATAATATATCTAAGGAGGTTAAAAGTGATGATGGTCAATACAATTTTGGTAATCAAGAATATTCATCAGGTTTAAATGAGGAGTCGGTTAGTGAAGAATTCATACCCAACAAGATATTAGATCATTATTATCACAAAATACTTAATCTTTTATCGGAGAATGAAATTAAGGTATACGTGATTAACACACCTTTTAACCAATCATCTTTTGAAAACACTTCTTTGAATTACAAAAATGGTTACAACGAATATATTTTACAACTTAAAAATAAATATCCTGATGTTTTATGGTTTAATGAATTAATCTTCTATTCAAATGATTTTTTTGGTGATCCCTCACACTTAAATAAAAAAGGTTCGAAAAAATTTTCAAAGTATGTAAAAAATATACTCAACAATAATTAAATAATTAATGAAGACAGAAGCGTTTGTAAAACTATAGAAAAGATTGCTTTAGATTTTGGTTCAGAATATGACTTGAGTTTTTCCAATGGTGGAGATCAGAATAATAATACGATACCAGAAAAACCTATTTGTGATCAAATGGGAATTAAATTAGTAAATGGTCTAGGTGATAAAATACAGTCTAGCAGTTGGTTGTTAAAGAAGTAAACTTTTTTAACTAAATTTGAATGAGTATTTAATTTTAATATACATGCCATTCGATCCAAATTCAGCAATGAAAGCAGGAAAAAAATCTAAAAGAGGACCTGCTAAAAAAGACGGTCCTTCCATTAAAGAAAAGATGGAAATGCTCTATGAAAAAGTGCTGGATGATCTGCTGGTAAACCAAGAAAAACTCACCAAAACAGAACGGGTAAAAGTTTTTGTAACCCTGTCTAATTATATCTTCCCAAAAACAAAGTCTGTACGAGACAAATTCACCCTAGAACAATTAAAAGAAAAAAGAGAAGATCACTTCAATCAAGATCCAGATCCCACCAAATAATTTCTTTGGATTAAAAAAATCATCAATTGAATTATAAAGAAACGCTTTATTTTATTGCCAAATGTTTGACTATTTCCTTGGAAGCAAAGAATAGACAAGAAATAGAAAAGCAATTAAAATCAACCTCTATAGATTGGGAAGCAGTGGTTAAAGTAAGTACCAGTCATTATATTTTTCCGGCATTGTATTGTAATTTAAAACGTGCAGATTTTTTGCAGTATTTACCTCATGAGTTGGTTAGCTACATGGTGTATATTACCGATATAAACAGGGAGCGAAATAACCAAATAATTACACAAGCACAAAAATTAAATAGTCTATTATTAGCAAATAACATATCTCCAATATTTTTAAAAGGTACTGGTAATTTATTAGCTGGTCTATATGAAGATATTGGGGAACGTATGGTTGGCGATATTGATTTCTTGGTTTCTAAAAAAGAATTTTTTAGTACGATTGAAATTTTTAAAAATAATAGTTATGGAAAAGAAGAAAATCAAAAAAAATATAATCCAAGAAATAGACATTATATAAAATTAGTTAAAAAAGGACATATAGCAGCAGTTGAGATCCATAATGAAATTATTATAGAAAAGTATATGGACGAATTCAATTACAGCTTTATACAGAAAGATATTCAGTTTATAAAAGGAATTACTGTTTTAAGCTATGCAAACAAATTAAATTTATCCATCATTGCGAATCAAATTAACGATGATGGGTTTTATTATAAAACGATGGCTTTAAGAAATGCCTACGATGTTTTTTTATTATCTAAAAAAACGAATACAAAAGATGCGATGAATACATTAAACAAACTAAGAAATCCTTTGAATTGTTTTGTAGCAGCATGTTATGAAGTCTTTAATACCATAGATAGTTTAGAATACAACAAAACAAAAAAGGCAGCTTCTTATTTAAGAGATTTTAATAGTCAGTTTACAAATCCAATACAAAAAAAAAGAAAATCCTATAATATTATAAAAAGAATATTAATAATTCTCTATAAGTTCATAACAATTAAGGCGTATCGAGTTTGGTTGTTCAACGTATTAACTGATAAAGATTGGTACAAAAAAAAATCAGTTAGGAATAAAAAAGTAAAATCACCAAATAACCCCCGCCTGTTGCATAAATAAATCTGCCAGGGCATCTTTATTTTGATGCGTTCCAATATAGGTTAGAAAAGTACTCTCTTTAGAATGCCCACTGATATTCATAAGTAGTGGCGTTTCAATTTTCCCATAATAATTAGAAGCAAAAGAACGTCGCATAATGTGTGAAGTTACAAATTCATACTTCGGTGCATTTATAATTTCCTTTCTACGAGTCTTCGGATTGTTCTTAAACCCGCTCACTAGCTCATCAATCCCTACCATTTTACAAAGTGCTTTGATTTGTTTATTAAAAACTACTTGAGATACTTTTCTTGGAAATTCATTTTCTAAAATTTTAATAACTAGTGGATCTGCTACACCAACAGTCACAGCCTTCTTTGTTTCTGTTGCAAGATATCTATATATAATCCTGAGGGTGCTTTTCTAAGATTACTGGGAGTTAATTTTAATAGATCTGAGACCCGCTGGCCTATACATAAACCTATTAACAGCCAACTATAGCTGTCTGTATATGATTATGGAATCTGCATTAATTCTTTTAATGCTTTTATTTCCTGTGGATTTAAAATATAAAAGTTAAAATGCTTGTTTTTAGGGTATTAAATTGATTTGTTTTTGAAAAGACTACGGACTGTAGTCTTAAATAATTTACAACTAATTGATAATCAATAATTTATTTTTTAAAACTCCATAAATTGCCATGAAACGGCCATGAGTTTTTAAAATTCACAGGTTCTTTTTTAGGTTTTGAACATCTATCCACCTTTTATATTTTCGTTGTTTATCTATAATTTTAAATTTTATTTCATTAACACTTAATGCAGGTGCGGTGTTTAAAAAAATAGAAAAAAACAAAGTTAAAATAGTTTTCTTTTAGAAAACTTATTATATTTGTACATGTTTAATATCATACAAAGAAGGACGTTACTCAATTATATAAGATTATATCCTGATGCAGCTACATCTCTTCAAGAATGGTATCGTGAACTAGAAATATCTGAATTTAAGAATTTCAATGAATTAAAAGAAATTTATAAAAGCGCTAGTATTGTAGGAGACGATAGAGTTGTCTTTAATATAAAAGGAAATTCATACAGGTTAGTTGTTCGATTTGTATTTACTTATAAAGCAATACAAATTAAATGGTTTGGAACTCATAAAGAGTATGATACCATTAATGTAGAATCTATTCAATTTAAAACTAAAAGAAACAAATGAAACTAGGTATTATAAAATCCGAAAAACAATATGACGATTATCTAGACTGGGTAGATATTCAATTTAATAAAAACATTAATCCCAAATCAGCAGAAGGTGAAAAACTTCAGATAGTATTAATGTTAATTAAACATTATGAAGATATTCATTATGAAATACCATTTCCTGACCCCATTGAAGTAATTAAATTAAAAATGAAAGAATCTGATATTAGAAATAGGGATCTTGTAAACAAAAAATATGGATCAAAAGGTCACATATCGTCATTACTACACAAAAGAAAACCATTAACATTGGATTTAGCTAAAAGATTTCATAAAGAATTTGGAATACCGGCGGAGGTTTTGTTAGCATAAAATGATTATAATCATGGCCGTTAAGTAATGAGAATTACAAGTGAAATTATTTAAAAACAATAATAAGTAGTAATTTAATGTCTGGCTGCAGTCTCAAATAATTGATAATCAATAATTCATTTTTTTAAAATTCTTAAATTGCCATAAAATGGCCATGAGATTTTGAAATTTATACGTTTTTTTTATGAGTTTTGAACACCTTTAACCCTCCTTCCCCAATCTCCTCAACCGTTCCATAAACACATCTGCAACAGCGTCTTTATTAGGATTCTCTCCAATATAACTTAAAAAAGTACTTTCCCTTGAGTGTCCTGTGATCTCCATTAAAATAGGAGTTTCAATCTTCCCAAAATAATTTGTTGCAAAAGACCTTCTCATCGTGTGTGATGTAATCAATTCATATTTTGGATACATCCCAAATTCTACCCTTTTTGTTACTGAACTCATTTTATTTCCTTTGATGACTTTATCAATGCCAGCCAATTGACACAACTCCTTAATTTTTTTATTAAAAACGGATGCATTGGTTTTTTGAGGAAAATCTTTTCTTAGAAATTCCAGAACTGTAGGATCAATAATACCCACAGTGATTGACTTTTTTGTTTTGATTTGAATAAGATCTAAATACATCCCTCCGTTAGGTGCTTGTCTTAAATTTTGAGGGGTTATTTTTAGTACATCTGAGATTCTCTGTCCAATATTTAATCCCAATAAAAACCACTTTCTAATATTTTCCAATTCATACGAAAGGTTTACTAATTCTTTTAGTTTGTTTATTTCATTTTGATTGAGCGTCACAATAATCCTGTCAATTTTTCTTTGACGATAACTTTCTATATGGTTACAATAATCATGAATTTGTTCACCACCTCTTTCTGCTTCTTTAGATATTGATTTTAGTAGTTTCAATAATTGACCTTGATAATTGACTGAGTATTTTTTGAGGTGTATCATCCAATGGATAAACTGTTGTAGAATGTCTTTATTTAATTCAGTTAAATGAACCGTTCCCCCAATATGATTTTCGAAGTCATCCCAAATTCTCCTCAGTGATTTATAACTTCTGACAGAGTTGTCGGAGAGACCAATATTGCCTGATCCTTTCACTTTTTTATAGGGTGAATTTTGTATGAAATAATCGATTTGAAATAAGACACTATTTGAATTCATTACAATTCTATTTGTATAAATTTTGCTACCACCGGTAGTAAATATCATCTCTAAAAGATGGTTTTATTGATTGTTAATATTGTTGTAGGAAAGCACCACCTTTAATTCTTCATCGGCTAAAAATGGAATAACAGGTCCCCAAACTCCATGTTTTCTGTATCCAACCTCTCGTACAATTTTACTGGGTATAATTAACCCTTGGTAAGTGAATTCATCTGAAATTTCAGCAAAAGTATAGTCAATATGAGTATGGTTCTTATTTATGTTCCAAGCGTGATATACTTGATGTAGTGTTTTTTTGTTTGTAGCTATCCCTTCAACATAAAGATGATTTTCATTTAATCGATTAGATGAGTTGCTGTAGCAGTTCCCAAATTTTATTTTTTTTCGGTCAACCTTGCAGGTATTGATTTCTATTTCATTGAGGTTAATTGGATTGATTAGTTTGAACTAAAAACCCCAATGAGAACCATCTTCTAAATTTTCTAAAAAATTTCATGAATGACTATTGTTATAATTTTAA
>Ga0209715_1000530_pt1 | contig 33120 bp, 32 predicted proteins | sample COGITO_mtgs_1205_2_FD_184809 | JGI IMG/M metagenome (GOLD analysis project Ga0209715, IMG submission 184809) | Pelagic marine microbial communities from North Sea - COGITO_mtgs_120503 (SPAdes) (version 2) | ecosystem: Environmental > Aquatic > Marine > Epipelagic ... | reverse complement strand
AGTTGGATTAGTAACACCTGAAATAATGATTAAGTACAGAAAGTTTGCATTGGTTATTGTACTAGTACTTTCAGCAATTATCACCCCGCCTGACATCGCCAGTCAAATTATAGTGGCCATCCCAATTGTAATTTTATATCAAATAAGTATTTACATTTCTAAATTTGTATTAAGAAATGAAAAAATAAAAAACAAAGAATGAAATTAATAGCTAAAGGTATTTTTAAATCGTATAAGGGAAGAAAAGTAGTTAATGATATTTCAATTGAAGTTAATCAGGGAGAAATAGTTGGTTTATTAGGTCCCAACGGAGCTGGAAAAACTACAAGCTTTTATATGATTGTTGGGCTTATAAAACCAGATGGTGGTAAAATTTCACTTGACAATCTAGATATAACAACTCTTCCAATGTATAAAAGAGCACAAAAAGGTTTAGGGTATTTAGCTCAAGAACCTTCAGTTTTTAGAAAATTATCTGTTGAAAAAAATATTAAAGCAGTATTAGAACTAACTAATTTATCAAAAAAAGAGCAATCAGATAAGGTAGAATCACTACTTGATGAATTTGGACTTCAAAAAATTAGAAATAGTCGCGGCGATTTACTATCTGGTGGTGAACGAAGGAGAACTGAAATTGCAAGAGCGTTAGCGACTGACCCCAAATTTGTTTTACTAGACGAACCATTTGCTGGTGTAGATCCTATAGCGGTTGAAGATATTCAAAAAATTGTATCTCATTTAAAAAATAAAAACATTGGTATTTTAATAACTGATCATAACGTTCAGGAGACATTAGCAATAACTGATAAGACATATTTGATGTTTGAAGGAAATATTTTAAAAAAAGGAGTTCCTGAGGAGTTGGCAAAAGATGAAATGGTAAGAAAGGTATACTTAGGTCAAAATTTTGAGTTTAGAAAAAAAAATTTAGAATTTAATTCTAAATAATCCAATTAAAATATATCCTAAAATAATTATTGGAAAAGCTGATAAGTTGAAAACAATAATTAATCCCATTGAAAAAATCAAAAAAAAATGTTTAAAACTGTTGCTTTTTTTTATTGAATTTGTAAAAATACCTTGAAATTTAAGTGAAGGCATTTCAATTTTTGAAATAAGTAAATAAGAGGAAATTAGTGTAATGGTTACTAAGAATAGAGAATTTTCTAACAAATTGGTGTAATTATTTAAAAAATCAATTTCAAAAACATTCGGTAAGAAAATAATTAGAAGAGCATTGGCAGGAGTCGGAAGACCATTAAAATGTGTCTCATGGTTATCTAAATTAAATTTCGCAAGTCTGTATGAAGAAGCTATCGTAATTAAAAAAGATAAATAAGGTATTAGTTTAAAAAAAGAATTATTACTATCTACTATTTGTGATGAATTTGATAATAGTATGAACATAACTATCGATGATGACATTCCAAAAGTAATAAGATCAGAAAGCGAATCTAATTGAACACCTAATTCTGATTTTACATTTAATAATCTGGCAAAAAATCCATCAAAAAAATCACAAAACATACCAAGTAAAACAAAAATTGCTAAAGATTTCAAATCTCCATTAATTCCAAAGACAATTGCAATACAACCAAAAAAAAGATTCAAAAACGTTAGAGTATTAGGCAAAAAAGAAAGTATCTTCATTTTATAAAATTACAATTTATAATAAGAAAATTAAACTTAATAAATAAGTTAGGGTTTTTATTTTTTTTAACTTGAAGTTTTAAAAATATAATTCCTGGATATTTTGGTAAAAAAACATTTAACATACAGTATTCTAACAGGTCTTTTGCTAGGTCTTTCATGGCCAACCTATGGAATTACTATACTTGTTTTTTTTGGATTTGTTCCGTTGTTATCGCTTGAAAAATTAATAAGAAAGAAATCTTTAATAAAAATATTTCTATTTTCTTTTCTATCATTTTTTATTTGGAATACAATTGCCACTTGGTGGTTAGTTTACTCAACTTTTATTGGAATGGCTTTTGCCATATTGTTGAATTGTTTATTAATGTCCATAATTTTTACAAGTTATAGTTTTGTTTCAAGAAAAACTGACATTAAATTAAGTGTTATTTATTGGCTATCAGCTTGGATAGTCTTTGAAAAATTTCATCTAAATTGGGAGTTTTCATGGCCTTGGCTAAATCTAGGTAATGTTTTTTCAGAGAAAATCTTATGGATTCAATGGTATGAATATACGGGTGTTTTTGGAGGCACATTATGGGTATTAATTGTAAACTATTTTTTCTTTTCATTATTTGAATATTGGAAAAAAAATAATCGAATAAATACTAAAATCTTATCATTTTCAGTATTATCATTATCCATTCCTATTATAATTTCCATGTTTTTATACAATAGCCAAAAGGATGATATTGATTTTGTAGAAGCTTCCGTTTTACAACCAAATATTGATCCCTACCTTGAAAAATATGGAAAAACCAATATTTCGATTTTTGAAGATTTTAAAGAATTAGTTAATTCAAACATCGAACCCTTTGATATAATAATTGCACCTGAAACTTATTTTTCTGAAAGTCCTGGATATCCTGTTGAGGGGTTTGAGGATAGTCCATTTACAATGGCATTAAAAAGTTATTTAAATGTGAAAAATAAATCTAATTTACTTTCTGGAATTCAATTTTATCAAATTTATTATGATGAGATTAACAAAACAAAATCTTCGAATTTGTTAAGAGACAGTATTTGGATTGATTTTTTTAATAGTAGCTTTTTTTTAGCTGAAGAAAACAAGCCTCAAATATATCACAAATCTAAATTAGTTCCAGGGGTAGAAATCATCCCTTATAAAAATATATTAGAGCCATTATTAGGGAATGCATTAATAAATTTTGGTGGAACCGTTAGTACTAGAGGGACCCAAAACAAAAGAGAAGTCTTCACAATGAATAATGGTACAAAATTAGCACCAATAATATGTTATGAATCTATTTACGGGGAATATGTTTCCGAATATGTTAGAAATGGAGCGCAATTCTTAGCAATAATAACCAACGATGGTTGGTGGAGTGAATCACAAGGTTACAAACAACATTTAAGTTATGCTAAAATTAGATCAGTAGAGACCAGAAGAAGTATAGCTAGAAGTGCTAACACTGGTTCTTCAGCAATAATTAATAAAAAAGGTGAAATTATAGATAAAATTGAATATAATAAAAGGGGTGTTTTAAATGGAAAAATTGGTCTTTCTAACAAACTAACATTTTACGTAAAATATGGAGACATAACTTTTAGATTTTCTTTGTTTTTTTTCTTAATAATTTTTCTTTTTTCAATCAGTAAGAAAAAAAATTATTAAATTTTTGTTTAAAATATTGTGTGGTTCGATTAAAAAATTATTTTTGCAAATATTTATTAATTTAAAATTATGTATTGGACATTAGAATTAGCTTCTTACTTAAGTGATGCCCCTTGGCCTGCAAATAAAGATGAATTAATTGACTTTTCAATAAGAACAGGAGCCCCTCTTGAAGTAGTTGAAAATTTACAAGAAATCGAAGAAGAAGAGGGTGATGTATACGAATCAATTTTAGAAATATGGCCAGACTATCCTACTGATGAAGATTATTTGTGGAATGAAGATGAGTATTAGCATAATTAAAAACTTTATCAAAGTCTCTTAGGAGGCTTTTTTTTTACTTAAATTTGATATCAATCAAAATATATAAATGAGCTTTATAAATTCTTTATTGAATGTTTTTGTAGGGAATAAATCAAAGAAAGATTTAAAAGAGGTTGAGTCTATTGTTAAAAATATATTAAGCCATGAAAATGAGTTAAATTTATTGAACCACAACGAACTTAGAAACAAAACAAAAAAATTTAAAAAACAAATTGCTTCTGTAAGGGAACCATTTAATGAAACAATAGAAATTTTAAAATCTAAAATAATATCATCTAAAAATATTGATGAAAAAGAAAAACTTTACCAAGAGATTGATAAAGTAAATGAATCATCCGAAAATAAAATTGAAGAAAAATTAAATGAAATCTTGCCTGAAGCTTTTGCGGTTGTTAAAGAAACAGCAAAAAGATTTAAAGAAAACTCTTTAATCACTGTCAAAGCAACAGAATCAGATATGCATTTTTCCAATTTGAAGCAGTATGTTTCAATTAAAGGTGACCATGCTATATGGTCAAATAAATGGGACGCTGCTGGAAAAGAAGTCACATGGGACATGGTACATTATGATGTTCAATTAATTGGTGGGATTGCTCTTCACAGAGGAAAAATTGCTGAAATGCAAACAGGTGAAGGTAAAACTCTTGTCGCGACGCTTCCTGTTTATTTAAATGCACTAACTGGAAATGGTGTTCATCTTGTAACAGTGAATGACTATTTAGCAAAACGAGATAGTGCTTGGATGGCTCCAATATTTGAATTTCATGGACTAACTATTGATTGTATTGATCACTACAGTCCCAATTCTGAAGCTAGAAAAAAAGCATATGAATCAGATATTACCTATGGAACAAATAATGAATTTGGATTTGATTATTTAAGAGATAATATGGCTCATAAATCTTCTGATTTAGTTCAAAAAAAGCACAATTATGCAATAGTTGATGAAGTTGATTCTGTATTAATTGATGATGCTAGAACACCATTGATAATTTCTGGGCCAGTTCCCAAGGGAGACATACATGAATTCAATGAATTAAAACCTAAAATAAATTCAATTGTTCAAAAACAAAAACAATTGCTTACATCAGTTCTTTCAAAAGCTAAAAAATTAATTAGTGATGGAAACAAACAAGATGGAGGTTTTCATTTATTACAAGTTTTTAGAGGATTACCCAAAGCTTCCTCATTGATTAAATATTTGAGTGAAGAGGGTGTAAAACAATTATTACAAAAAACTGAAAACTTTTATATGCAAGATAATAATAGGGAAATGCCAAAAGTTGATATGGACCTATTCTTTGTTATTGATGAAAAAAATAATCAAATTGAATTAACAGATAAAGGAATTGATAGTTTATCTACTGAAAATCAAGATTCCAATTTTTTTATTATGCCTGATTTATCAACTGAAATAGCAAAAATTGAAAATCAGAATTTAGAAGTTGATAAAGAGGTTGAAGAAAAGGAAAAAACATACAATGATTTTGGAGTAAAAAGCGAAAGAATACATACAATAAATCAACTTTTAAAAGCGTATACCCTTTTTGAAAAAGATACGGAATATGTGGTGATGGACAATAAAGTTAAAATTGTTGACGAACAAACTGGTAGAATAATGGATGGTAGACGCTACTCAGATGGTTTACATCAAGCAATTGAAGCGAAGGAAAATGTAAAAATTGAGGATGCTACCCAAACTTTTGCATCAGTCACACTACAAAATTATTTTCGTATGTATAAAAAACTTTCGGGAATGACTGGAACAGCTATTACTGAAGCAGGTGAGTTTTGGGATATATATAAACTGGATGTAATAGAAATTCCAACAAACAAACCTATTGCTAGAAAGGATCAGGATGATTTAATTTATAAAACAAAAAGAGAAAAATATAATGCTGTAATTGAACATGTTACTAAAATATCTAATGAAGGTAGACCTATTCTAATTGGAACTACATCAGTTGAAATTTCAGAACTATTGGCCAGAATGTTGAGTATTAAAAAAATAAAACACAATGTTTTAAATGCTAAACTCCACAAAAAAGAAGCAGATATTGTTACAGAGGCAGGTAACGCAGGAATTGTAACAATTGCTACTAACATGGCAGGTAGAGGAACAGATATTAAAATTAATGAACAAGTTAAATCAAATGGTGGTTTGGCTATTATTGGAACTGAAAGACATGATTCCAGGAGGGTTGATAGACAACTTAGAGGTAGATCAGGGAGACAAGGCGACCCAGGAAGTTCTCAATTCTATGTTTCACTAGAGGATAATTTAATGAGACTATTTGGATCAGATAGAGTTGCTAAAATGATGGATAAAATGGGACTAGAAGAGGGAGAAGTTATTCAACATTCTATGATGACAAAAACTATCGAAAGAGCTCAAAGAAAAGTTGAAGAAAATAATTTCGGAATAAGAAAAAGATTATTAGAATACGATGATGTCATGAATGTCCAAAGAGAAAATATTTATAAAAGAAGAAAACATGCGTTGAAAGGAGATAGGCTGAAGGTTGATATAGCTAATATGATTTATGATACAACTGAATTTATAGTTGATAATAATAAAATATCGAAAAACTATAAGGACTATGAATTTGATATTATAAGATATTTTTCACTAAGTTCTCAATTTTCTGAAGATGAATTCAATAAAACAGAAACTGAAGAAATTGTATACAAAACTTATAAAAGTGCGTATCAGCATTATAATTTAAAAATGACAAAAAGTGCTGAAAAAGTATTTCCAGTGATTAAAAATGTGTTTGAAAATCCATCAAATAACTTCGAAAGAATTGTTGTTCCTTTTACAGACGGAAAAAAAACTTTAAATGTTGTGTCGGATCTTAAATTAGCATATGATTCTAAAGGAGAGACTTTGATTAATGATTTTGAAAAAAATATATCACTAGCTATTATTGATGAGTCGTGGAAAAACCACTTAAGAAAAATGGATGAATTAAAACAATCTGTTCAGTTGGCAGTTCACGAACAGAAAGATCCTCTAGTGATCTATAAGTTCGAAGCATACAAATTATTTGAAAAAACATTAAACGAAATAAATAAAGAAATAATCTCATTTCTTTTTAAAGGAGAACTACCCTCCAAGGACCCCTCAGAAATAAGAGAAGACAGGAAAGAGAGAAGAAAACAAAAATTTAATATTTCTAAAGAAGAAGTTTTAAATAGCGATGAATTAGCATCGGTTAACAGAAAAGCGGGTCAAAATACATCGTTTAATAACCAGCAAATTGAGACTATTGTGAGAGAGGTGAAAAAAATTGGAAGAAATGAAAAGGTGACAATAAAAAATATTTCCAACGGAAATCAAAAAACTTTGAAATATAAGTTAGCTGAAAATCTTTTAAAGGGTGGAGGTTGGATAATCATGAATGATTAAATAAAAGAAATGAATATAGTTTTAATAGGTCCATACTATCCATATCGTGGTGGTATAGCAGACACAAATCAAGAACTATGTGAAACATTACAAAAACAAGGCCATTCAGTTGAAATTTTAACATTTAAATTACTATATCCAAAAATATTATTTCCTGGAAAAACTCAATATAATAAAGCATCTCAACAAAATAACAAGGCAAAAAAAATAATAAATTCCATAAATCCTTTTAATTGGATAAATATTTCAAAAATAATTAATGACATAAGTCCTGATTTAGTTATTAGCTGTTATTGGACTCCATTTTTAGCTCCGTGTCTTTTATTTATAAATAATTTCATAAATAAAAAAATAAAAAAGATTGGACTAGTTCATAACGCAATTTCCAGAGAGAAAAATTTATTTCAAAAAGATTTGTTTAAACTTTATTTAAAAAGTGTTGATAATTATGTGACGTTTTCTAAATTCATTTCTAATGAAATTATTAAAATTGATCCATCAAAAAAAGGTATTACATTATTTCACCCTATTCCTAAAAAATTTGGTAATCCCATTAAAAAAAAGCTTGCTAAAGCAAAGATGGGTTTAAAAGATAATATTTCGTATTTAACTTTTTTTGGTTTAATAAGAGAATATAAAGGACTTGATTTATTAATTAAATCAATGGTGAAAATTTCTAAAAAAAAAAGCAATGTTAAACTTTTAATTGTTGGCGAAAATTATGAATCTTTAAATAAATACAAATATTTAATTAAAAAAAATAATTTAGAAAATGAAGTTATTTTTATAAATAATTTTATTGATCTGGATAATGTAAAATATTGGTTTTGTTCCTCAGATTTAATTATTCAGCCATATAAAAAAGCTTCTCAAAGCGGGATTACTCCACTAGCTTTACAATTTGAAACACCAACAGTTTGTACAAATGTTGGTGGTCTTTCTGAAATAATTTTAAATGAAAAAGATGGTTTTTTATGCAATCCTAATGTTAAAGATTTAGAAAAAAAAATATTGACTGCATTGGATTATAATCAGGATATGTTAAAAGCAGAAATAAAAATTAAAAAGAAAAAATTAACTTGGGATAATTTTGTTAATCAACTTATAAACAATATACATTATGAATAAATTTTTTATTTGTGTTCTTTTAATTATTACTATTAGTCATAAAAATAGTTTTTTTGAAAAACAAGAGTTTTCAAGAGCCTATTTTGCCTCAGGATGTTTTTGGTGCGTTGAAAGCATCTATGAAAACTTAAAAGGAGTTGTTAATGTTGATTCTGGATATTCTGGAGGAAGTACTATAAATCCAACCTACTATCAAGTCATTAGTGGAAGTACTGGTCATGCAGAAACAATTGAGGTTGTATATGATTCAAGCATAATAGATTTTAAGACTTTGGTAAATGTTTTTTTTGGATCACACGACCCCTCTACTTTAAATAGGCAGGGTCCAGATGTTGGTACACAATATAGATCTGTAGCGTTTTATAGTTCAAATGAAGAAAAAAATATTATAAAAAATGAAATTGATAGACTACTGAAAAATAAGGTTTATAAAAAAATAACAACGGAAGTCATTCCTTTTAAGAAATTTTATGTTGCCGAAAATTATCATCAAGATTATAAGAAAAAAAACCCTGATGACTTATATATTATGAAAGTTTCAGCACCAAGAATTAATAAATTTAAAATGAACTTTAAAGAAATTTTGAAATAAATTTAATCTAATTTTCCTTCAATTAATCTATTCATGTAATCCTGAAAAAAAGCTTTTAAATATCTTTCCTCCGTTGAAAAATCGACATCAAAGATCAAATTATTTTTTAAAGCATAATCAGCAATATTATATACTCCAATAACATTTTGACCATCAAAAACTAAAGTAAACTGATTCATTGAAAAATGGTAAACAGTTCCAGAAAAATGAATAGAAAAAGGTTGACCTGAGTTATTTGAAAAAAAACTTCTTCCCCATGAATTAATAGGCTTATCATAACCTATTAAGTCAACAATGGAGGGAAATATATCTAATTGTTGAGAAAGTTCATCATTGACTCCCTTAAAAGTATTATTTGGGTGATAAAAAATGATTGGAATAGCAAATCTATTGATTGGATCCCTGTAATATGGATACCAAAATTGATTACAATGGTCAGCAGTGATTACAAAAAGTGTGTTTTGAAACCAGGGCTCATCTTTTGAGGAGTCAAAAAAAGCTTTCAAAGCATTGTCAGAGTAACCAATTACTTGGTGCATATCAACATCTCCTTTAGGAAAAACATTTTCATAATCCTTTGGAACTTTGAAAGGTTCATGAGAGGATAAACTAAAAAAAGTTGAAAAAAAAGGTTCTTTAAAGTTACTCAATTTGTTTTTCATGAATCCCAAAAAGGGTTCATCCCAAATCCCCCAGTATCCATCATAAAGTGAATTGTCATTGAATTCATTTTTTCCATAATAATTATCGAAACCCAATATATTAGACAATCCTAAAAATCCCATTGATCCATTTGGAGCTCCATGAAAAAAGGAAGTAGAATAATTTAAATCATTAAATACAGAAACTAAAGATTGGACTTTTTGGTTTGAATAAGGAGAAGATGTAAAAGGTACATTAAAAGAAGGTATACTAGCCAGTATTGAGGGTAAAGCTTCTATCGACTGTCTCCCATTAGAAAATGAATTAGTAAAGATCAGACTATGATTTGATAGAGAATCCAAAAAAGGAGTATAACTCACGTAGTTTTTAATCTTTTTATTTTGATTAAACGAACCAATATATTCTCTTCCAAAACTTTCTAATACCAATAAAACTACATTTGGTTTTGTGTATAAAGAATCATTTAACTTTTTTACAGGATTAATAATCGAATTAATTTCAGAATCTTTAAAGAAATTTTTCTTTTTAAAATAATTTTTTTTGTAGGTTCTAATTAAACAAAATGGAGAATTTAAGACGAGGTCTGCATGAGTACTTTCTTTAACAAATCTATGGGCATCTACCATATTAATAGGTCTTGTAGCATTACCAAGACCTCCCCTCATTCCTACAATGCAAGTAAAAATTATTAATAGAAACCACAATAAAGAAAAGCTATAATATTTAACATCATTAGAGCTATTATTAAGTTTAAAAAGAATTTTTTTATACAAATAAACCCACAATAAAATAGATATTGAAAAAAGAAAAAAAACATGCCAATAATCAATAATAAAAGAACTCATTAAATCAGACTTGTTCGTTTCGTTTTCAATAACATCAAAGACGACAGTAGTTAATCTAGATTGAGAGAATTTATAATATATAAAATCAATATAATTCGTAGCATATGCTAAAGTGTTTGTTATGAAATATAAGACAAACATAAAATTTTGAAAAGATGGCTTATAGTTGTTCCTAATCGGAATTAAAGAAATTATTATAAATAAAGCATTCGTATATAAAATTGCCGAAGTGTCAAAAGTCAATCCAATGAAACACAACTTTAAAAATTCACCTAAATTTTCAACAATAATAATATTACTATTATATAAATAGAAAAGAAATCTTGCAATAAAATAGAAAAAATAAGCTAAGAATATTCTAAAAAAAAGTGTTTTATATTCAGAAATTCTAGAAAACATTATGATTAAATTTAAAATTAATTTTCGAAAAAATATATCCAGAAAAAATTCCAAAACAAATTCCAATAACTATATCAATTGGAAAATGAACACCTATGTAAATTCTACTGTATGAAACAATCAAAGCCCATAAAAAAAGAAACTTAAATAAATTAGAATATTTTTTTTGTGTTAAATAAAAAAAGGTAGCAATACCAAATGAATTTGCTGCATGTGATGAAAAAAAGCCATATAAGCCACCACAACCCTCTTTCACCAATCTCATATGAGAATTTATGCTTAAATCATGGCAGGGTCTTAATCTTTGAAAAAAATCCTTAAAAAAACCACTGATTTGATCAGTAAAAAGTATTAACAACACAATAAAAAATAAATATTTAAAAAATTCTTTATTATTGGTTTTTTTAAACAAAAAAACTAATAAGAAAAAATAAAGAGGAATAGATGATTTTTTATCTGTAATAAACATCCAAATAAAATCGAATTCTGTACTTCCTAAAGAATTTAAAAAAAGAAAAATATTTTTATCAAGTTCTAATAGTGCTTCCAAATTCTAATTATTAATTCCATATTTATCAACTAAATAAATTAAAGAAGTCATTGCAAAAACTCCTAATTCCAATTCTCTCTTATTTATTGCATCAAAAGTATCATTAGCAGCGTGATGAAAATCAAAATATCTTTGAGAATCAGGTCTTAAACCTGCCAGTACATTATCATTGGTTTGTAATGCACTAATATCTGCTCCACTACCTCCCCTTTCAAAATAATGTATTAAATATGGCTTAAATAAACTTTTCCATTTGCTTATTTTCTCAAAATTTTCATCGTTCGATGTAAAAGAAAAACCTCTTGGGCTGAATCCACCAGCATCAGATTCTAAAGCAAAAATATGATTTAATTGATTTTTTTTTGAAATTTCTGCATATTTACTAGCTCCACGCAAGCCATTTTCTTCGTTCATAAATAAAACAACTCTAATAGTTCTTTTAGGGATATAACCAGAATTATTTAATATATTGATTACATCAATAGATTGTACAACTCCTGCCCCATCATCATGAGAACCATCACCTAAGTCCCAAGAATCTAAATGACCACCAACTAATATAATTTCGTCTGGATACACACTTCCTTTAATTTCTGCAATTACATTGTGAGATTTCACATCTTCAAACTGTTTACATTGTTGTCTTAACAAAAATTTCAAGTCAGGATTTATTTTTAAAAGATTGCTCAATTTTTCAGAAGCGTTAGTACTAATCGCAGCAGCAGGAATTTTTTTACTTGGTGGTAAATCACCATAAGTCATAACACCAGTATGAGGAAAGTCATCTAATCTTAAACTCAAAGATCTAATAATTACTCCGATAGCACCATATTTGACAGCTTCTTGGGCCCCATTAACTCTTTGATTAACTGCTAAACCATAAGAATTGAAAGTACTAACCTCGTTCGGTTTCATCGGTTTATTAAAAAAAATTATTTTGCCATCAATTTTATCTTTTCCTAGCTCTTTGAGTTCGTCAAAACTTTTTACTTCAACTACTTGAGCTTTTATACCGACAGAAGGTGTAGCCACCGAACCACCAAGGGCACATACATCCACGTTAAATGTAGTTCCAGGTTGTGTTTCAATCAACGCGAATTCTTTTGGGCCTCTTACCCACTTAGGAACCATAATTTCTTGAAGCCAAACTCTATCAAATCCTCTTTTACTTAATTCATTTTTACCCCACTTAACCGCTCTTTCAGCATTTAATGAACCAGATAATCGTCCCCCAATTTCATTTGATAAATGATCCAAAAGCTCATAACTTTTACTTTTTGACATTGAATTATCAAAAATTCTCTTTATGATTTCTTTATCATCTTGTGAATTAAGGTTTAAAAAAGAGAGAAAAATTAAAATGATTATATATTTTTTCATAATTGATATTTTCCGGAATATTTTACGACATCGTCTTTAGAAATAATTATATTTTCACTTAAAATTGTTAACCTTTCCATTACATTTCGTAATTCTCTTACATTTCCTGACCAATCAAATTTTTGTAATAATTTAACTGCACTATCTTCAATATCTTTATAAGTGTTTTTACTATCTCTTGATATTTCATTTAAAAAATGATTAATCAACAAAGGAATATCAGATGATCTTTGATTTAGTGACGGTACATTAATTTCAATTACTGCAAGTCTATGAAAAAGATCTTCTCTAAAATTATTCAATTTAATTTCTTCTTTCAAATTTTTATTCGTTGCTGCAATTACTCTAACATCTACGTTTAAATCTTTTTCACTACCAACTTTTTGTATTTTGTGTTGTTGTAAAGCTCTTAAAACTTTTGATTGAGCAGATAAACTCATATCTCCAATTTCATCTAAAAAAATAGTTCCACCACTGGCAGCTTCAAATTTTCCAATCTTATCTTTTATGGCTGATGTAAAAGCTCCTTTTATATGACCAAACAATTCACTTTCAATTAATTCAGAGGGAATTGCTGCGCAATTTACCTCAACAAAAGGACCTTGATGTCGTGAACTGTTTATATGTATTTGATTGGCAACTAACTCTTTACCTGATCCATTTGGACCAGTAATTAAAACTTTAGCATCAGTTTTAGCAACCTTTTCTATTATTTTGTTAATTTCTATAATTAAGATAGACTCTCCAATAATTTTAAAATCTTTTGATTTTTTTAAAATGGTTCTACTTTTCTTTCTAAACACGTTATTTTTGGAAGCAGATCTTACAGAATTTAACAATCTATTTAAATCTGGAGGTTTTGAAATATAATCAAATGCTCCCAATCTCATCGATTCTACTGCGGTTTCTAAATCTCCATGACCAGAGATCATAATAACTGGGATTTCAGGAAAATCTTTAACAAGAAATTGAAGTACTTCAATCCCATCAATTTTTGGCATTTTAATATCACACAAGATCAAATCAATTTTAGTTGATTTAACCGTTTCTATAGCTTGTAAACCATCAATCGCTTCAAAAATTTTATAATTTTTACTTTCCTCACTTAAGACCTTCCTTAAAACTCGTCTTATAGATTCCTCATCTTCAATTATTAAAATTTTTGTCATAAAATTTATTTCTGTAAATGAACTACTCTTTGTGGAAATGGAATCTCAATATTATTTTCTTTAAAACTTTTATGAACTAAAAATCTAATATCACTTTCTATTAAATTAACTCTAAAACCATTGTTGTAAGTAAATACTAACTCAAATTCTAAAGCACTATCTCCAAAGTTATTAAATAGTACTTTTGGAGGAGGGTTTTTAATCAGATGAGGATGATCGTTAGCAATTTGTAAAAGAATTTCTTTAATTTTTTGTACGTCAGAATCATAAGATACTCCAACTGAAACACTCCCTCTTAGAACAGTACCATTTTCAGTCCAATTAAACAAAGTGGAGGTTAAATATTTATGATTTGGGATTATTAAAACTTTATTGTCGAATGTTACTGCTCGTGTAGTTCTGATTTTAATATTTTCAACTCTCCCAACCTTTCCATCAATTTCAATTATATCTCCAACATGTACTGTTTGATCTGCTAAAATCAAAATACCAGAGATAATATCTTGAAAAAAAGTTTGAAGAGCTAATCCTATTCCAACTAACAACGCAGCCGAGGCAGCAAAAATTCCAGTTAGATTTATACCAAAATTCTGAAATGTAATTAATGCAACAATTATATAAACAAAATAATTTAAAAATGAAAAAACTGATTTAAACTTTAATTTTCTTTCCTCATCAAGTTTTTTGGTAGCAATTTTCTTGATTATTTTTAATGAAAAATATGTAATCAAAAATATTAATGAAACTAAAATGATAGTAACTATTGAAAACTTTATACTCTCAGTTATAAAAAATTCCTTGTTAATAAATTCGATAAACTTTTTCATAAGAAAATATTATATAAATATAATCAAATTGAAAGTAAATTTTAAGTCTAAAATGACAAAGTAAGATGAAAAAATTTAAGAGAACATATCTTTTACTTTCTCAAAAAAAGATTTGTCCCCTTTTTCGGGTGAGGGAACAAAGTTGTCATTATCCCGCATTTGTTCAAAAAATAACTTTTGTTCTTTATTTAATGTTTTCGGCGTCCATACATTAATATGAACTAATAAATCTCCAGAGCCATAAGAATTTATGCTAGATAGTCCTTTACCACGAAGCCTAAGTATTTTTCCTGACTGAATACCAGATTCTAATTTAATTCTAACATTTCCTGTAATTGTTTCTATTTCTTTAGACACACCTAAAACTGCATCAGAAATACTTATATATAAATCGAAATGTAAATTATTACCCTCTCTTTTTAAAAAAGGATGCTCTTTTTCTTGAATTAAGACTATTAAATCTCCTGGAATTCCATCACCAGTTGATTCATTACCTTTACTGCTAACTTTAAGTTGCATACCATCTTCAACTCCTGCTGGAATCTTAACAAGAACTGTTTCTTCAGATTGAATCATTCCATTCTTGTCTGAATTTGAAGGTCTGTTAGACACAACCTGGCCAGAACCGTTACAAGAGGGACATGTACTAGCGGACTGCATTCTTCCTAAAATTGTATTAGTGATTCTTGTTACCTGACCTGATCCATTACACGAACTACAATTTTTAAATGTGACTCCTTTCGCTTTTACTTTTCTTTTTACTCTAATTTTTTTTTCAACTCCTAAAACAATTTCTTTTAAATCCAAAGAAACTCTGATTCTTAAGTTACTGCCCTTGGATCTTCTCTGACCAGAACCACCAAAGCCACCAAAACCACTAAATGCTCCACCAAAAATATCTCCAAATTGACTAAAAATATCATCCATATTCATGCCGCCGCCTCCAAAACCACCATTTCCTTCAAAAGCCGAATGACCAAATTGATCGTACTTTGATCTTTTCTCTTGATTACCAAGAATTTCATAAGCTTCAGCAGCTTTTTTAAAGTTTTCCTCAGCAGAGGAATCACCAGGATTTTTATCAGGATGAAATTTTATAGCCTTTTTTCTGTAGGCTTTTTTAATTTCACTCTCAGAAGCTGATTTTCCAACGCCTAGTATGTCATAATAATCTTCCTTCATTTCATAAAATTTTTAATTACCAACAACAACTTTTGGATATCTTAGAATTTTTTCGCCAAGTTCATATCCTGACTCAACAATATCAATAATTTTTCCTTTCATCTTATCATCTTCGGTGGGAATTTGAGTGATTGCCTCATGAATTTCGGCATCAAAATTATCACCTTTTTTGGTTTGAGTAAGTACTAATCCTTTCGTTTTTAAAGTTTCAAAAAATTTATTTTTAATTAAAGAAAATCCCTCAGTTAGTCCTTTATCTTTAGATTTTTCAAATTCAATAAATGCCCTATCCATATCATCAATTATTGGCAGTAACGCTGTCATCAATTCTTGAGAAGCAGTCTTATATAATTCTAATCTTTCTTTAGATGTCCTTTTTTTATAATTTTCAAATTCTGCAAATAGTCTTAAAAATTTATCTTTTTCCTCTTTGACAGAGATATTTAATTCCTCTATCTGGGATTTTAATGTAGGTTTTTTCGAAGCCTTTGATTTAGATTTACCTTTACTCATTATTAATTTTTTTAATAAAAAGACAAAAGTACTGCCAATTTTCTGATTTTGTCAAAATGTCATAAAATTATTTAATCAAATTAATTAATGCTTTTTTTAAATCAGAATATTGGAATTTATATCCATCTGACATAAGTTTATTACAACTAACTTTTTGATTAAAAATAAATAACTCAGACATATCTTTAAAAAGAGATTTTACAATACCAACAGGGATGTTTGGAAAAAATATCTTTGTTTTGTAAGCTTTAGCAATTTGGGTTACAAAACTTTTACTAGTTACTGGATTTGGTGCAACCAAATTATAAATTCCTTTTTTGTTATTATCAATTAAAAAAATAATTGAGTTGACAATATCATCAATATGAATCCAAGAATAAAAGTTATCGCCTTTTCCAAACCATGTGCCCAGATAATATTTGGTAAAAAAAGATATCGGCTTAAACAATCCACCCTCAGATGAGAGTACTAAACCAATCCTTAATTTTAAAACATTAATATTATTATTTTCAAGATTATGACAACTTTTTTCCCAAAGTCTAACAACATTTCCAAGAAAAGATTTTGAAACATGTAAAGAACTTTCAGTGTATTCAATTTGAAGGTTTGAAGGATAAATTCCAATGGCAGAAGCGCAGGTAAAGTTTCTAATGTTTCTATTTTTTAAAATTAGATTTTCTAATAATTTAACAGAATTTACTCTACTTTTTAAAATTGAATTCTTGGCATTTTTTGTCCACAACTGAGCAATTGGTGAACCAGCAAGGTTAATAACAACTTCAACTCCTTTCATACAATCCTCATCTACAATACCTAAAGCTGGATTCCAATAAAAAAAATCAATATTATCATACTTATTAATGTTGTGTTTATTTGTAGTTAAGGCACTGATTTGATCACCTCTTTTTAAAATTAGAGATGTAATTTTTTTTCCAATTAAGCCAGTTGCTCCAGTAATTAAAAATCTCATTAATTTTATAATTTTAATCAAAGTTAATTTTATAATTTTACTAACTGTAATTGATTAATCATGAAAATTGAAAAAATTATAAAATCTAATATTAAAAATGTTGATTTTAGTAATTTAGATTTTGGTTCTGTTTTTACTGATCACATGTTTACCTGCTCATATAAAAATGGTAAATGGTTAGAAGCAGAAATACTACCTTACCAATCAATATCAATTAGCCCATCTGCAAGAGTTTTTCATTATGGACAAGCGTGCTTCGAAGGGATGAAAGCTTTTAAGGATCAAAACAATAAAGCTTGGTTATTTAGACCTAAAGACAATTATCAAAGAATTGTCAAATCTTCCAAGAGGTTAGCTATGCCATGTATTACTGAGAAAATATTTATGGAAGGCTTAAGAAATTTAATAAATATAGATTTGGATTGGGTAAAGCCCGGTTTTGGAAATTCACTTTATATAAGACCGTTTATATTTGCTGATCAAGAAAGCATCAATGCAACTGAATCATTAAATTATAAATTTATGATTATTTGTGCACCAGCTTCTTCTTACTACGCCGGAGATATAAGAGTAAAAATAGAAAAGTCTTTTAGTAGAGCTGCCAAAGGAGGTGTAGGCTATGCAAAAGCTGCGGGAAACTATGCAGCACAATTTTATCCAACTATTTTAGCAAAAGAACAAGGGTTTCAACAAATTATATGGACTGATTCCTCCAATCATGAATTTATTGAAGAAGCCGGTACAATGAATTTATTTTTTAGGATAGGAGATACATTATTAACCGCACCAGTTAGTGACAGTATTTTAGACGGAATTACCAGGAAAAGTTTAATTGAAATTGCTAAAAGAGAAAAAATTAAAATTGAAATAAGACCCATAAGAGTGAAAGAGATAATTGAAGCTTCAGAAAGTGGAAATCTAAAAGAAATTTTTGGAAGTGGAACCGCAGTTACAGTATTACCTATAATTGGGTTAGGTTATGAAAATAAAAAATATGATTTACCAAGAATTAAAAATTCTTTTTCATCCTTTTTTAAAAAGAAATTAAATGATATACAATATAATATTTCAGAAGATCCCTTTGACTGGAGAGTAAAAGTCTAACTTATAATTTTAGAAATATTTGGTTTGAAGTAATTTGGACCTTTCATTACTTTTCCATCTTCTCTATAAATAGGATTACCATCATTTCCTAACTTACTCATGTTACTCCTTTGAATTTCATCAAATACTTCTTCAATTTTATCTTGCATTCCATGTTCAATAATTGTTCCACACAGAATATATAGCATGTCTCCTAGCGCATCAGCAACCTCAACTAAATCATTATTATTTGCCGCTTCCAAATATTCTTGATTTTCCTCAGCCATTAAATTGAATCTTAATTTAATTTTTTCATCGTTCAATTTGGCAGTTGGTATATTTTTATAATTGAGTTTATATACTTCATGAAATTTTTTTACACATTCTATTTGATGTTTCATATATAATTAAATATTATTTTTGATCTAAAATAAACAAATATGTTTAGCAATGGTCAATTACTTTTTGGACTAATTTTTTTTATATCGTTTATAATTTTGGTAACCTACAGTTATAAAAAAGATTTAAAAAAACTAAATGGTTCCTATAAAGGAATAAAATGGGTAATTATTGGATTTATAATGTTTGTTTCCATGCTAGTTATACTTAAAAAAATAAGTGTTTCATGAAACAATTTTTATTAGTTTTTATTGGTGGAGGTTTGGGAAGTGGTTTTAGATTTATTTTATCAAAAATCCCCTTTTTTAGTTTTATCAAATTTCCCATTCCTACATTACTATCAAATATTATAGGATGTTTTATACTAGGATTAATTTTTGGATATGCCATAAAAAACAATCATTTAAATTCGCCTCAAACTCTTCTTTTAGCAACTGGGTTTTGTGGAGGTTTAACAACCTTTTCGACTTTCGCTTATGAGAATATTACAATAATTAAATCGGGAGACATAACACATGCTATAATCTATACACTACTTTCTCTTGTTTTAGGATTATTCGCTGTTTACTTAGGATTATTCTTATCAAAGTGAAAATTTTAATTAGTTTAAAATTGTGTGAATTAATAATTATACCCCCGATTTTTTTTTAAACTTTAATTTTAGAGATCATTATATTATTAAATTCATAATAATACTATCTATTTATTTTTTTTTAATGATATTAATTTAATGTTTTGTTAGTTTTGATAAGAATTATTTAACAAAATTTCACTTTAACTAATTAAAATTTAAAAAATTATGAAAACATTCAAAAATGAATTCTTTAGTCTCTCAATCATTATTTCACTAACATTTACAACATTTAATACTGTTACAGTGCAAGCACAAGATTTTGGGGCGGATTTGGTAAGTTCCTACGTATGGAGAGGTACCCAATTTGGTTCCGGCGCTCATATCCAACCATGGATGGAGTTAGGTTCAGGATCTTTAACTGGAGGTGTTTGGGGAAGTTTCCCAACTACATCAAGTGGAGGTGGTAACGAACTTGACCTATGGGTATCTTACGATTTTGGTCCTTTAGCACTTACAGTTACCAATTACTCATTTCCAACAAACGATGGTACATATGGAGATGGAAATCCAGGTTTGTTTGATAGCGATTGGATGGAAATTTCAGGTTCAGCAGATCTTGGTCCAGTTGGATTAACAGTAGGGTATTTCACCGATGCTGAGGCTTTATATGTTGAAGCTGCATTTCCAATTGGAGCCGTTGATATTGGAGTTGGATTTGGAAGCGATAGTAAAGACGCTTTTTATGCAGGAGGTGATAGTGGATTAGTTAATCTATCATTTGGCGGTTCAAAGGATATCAAAATTACGGAAGAATATTCTTTACCATTATCTGGATCATTTATATACAATCCTGACAGTGAAGCAGCATTCTTAGTGTTTGGGATGAGTTTTTAATTAACATTTAAAAATATATTATGAAAAAAATAGAAGCAATTATTCGAAAATCAAAATTTTCTAATGTCAAAAAAGCCCTTCTTGCTGTTGAAGTCAAATTCTTTACCTACTGGGATGTGACTGGAGTAGGTAATGAGAAAGAGGGTCATGTTTACAGAGGAGTTACTTACAGTACTGCTGATATCCAAAGAAGATATTTATCAATAGTAGTTTCAGATGAATTTGTTGAAACAACTGTAAATGCAATCCTTAAATCTGCCTATTCTGGAGAAGTTGGAGATGGTAAAATATTTGTATTTCCTGCCGATGAAGCATACAGAATTAGAACTAAAGAAACTGGTAATAAATCATTAAACTAATAATATTATGGAACTATTAACATCAAATAACGTATGGATGATGATCTGTACAGCACTTGTATTTTTTATGCACTTAGGATTTTCATTCCTTGAAATTGGCTTAACTAGACAAAAAAATACTATAAATATTTTATTTAAAAATTTCTTTGTAATAACCATGGGATTACTTGTTTATTGTGGTTTTGGATTTAATGTTATGTATCCAGGTGAATTTGGGATCATTGATGGAATATTAGGGTTTGCTGGACCAGGTTTAGATCCTGGTGCAGGATATGATCAGTTAACTTATGCAGACGGAGGATACACCTATTGGACTGATTTTCTTTTTCAAGGAATGTTTGCTGCTACTGCAGCTACAATCATCTCAGGAGCTGTTGCTGAGAGAATAAAAATTTCAGCCTTTATGCTAATTGCCTTTTTATATGTATCTATTATTTATCCAATAGTTGGATCATGGCAATGGGGAGGTGGATTCTTTAGCACATTTATTTCTGAAGATTTAGGTTTTTATGATTTTGCAGGATCAACTCTTGTTCATTCAGTAGGTGGATGGGGCGCACTTGTTGTAATTTACTTTCTAGGAGCTAGAAAAGGTAAGTTTGATTCTGATGGTAAGCCTCTAGCAATTACTGGATCAAACATCCCGCTTTCTGCAGCTGGAGTATTAATATTATGGCTAGGTTGGTTTGGGTTTAACGGAGGTTCAGTGCTTTCAGCCGATCCTGCACTAACTTCTATAACGTTAGTAACTACCTGCTTAGCAGCGGCAGCTGGTGGAGTTTCAGCAGCACTAACCTCAAGAATAGCATATAATAATTTAGACTTGACTATGTTTATGAACGGAGTATTAGGAGGTCTTGTTGGAATAACAGCAGGTGCCGATCAAATGCTTCCAATGTCAGCTATTATTATTGGTACTATTGCGGGACCAATTGTTGTTGCAGGTGTAGCACTTTTAGATAAATGTAAGTTAGATGATCCTGTAGGGGCAATTCCTGTTCATTTATTTTGTGGAATTTGGGGAACCCTAGCAGTTGGTCTATTTGGAGAAATGGCAGGTTTTGACCAGTTTATGGTCCAATTGGCTTGTGTTGGTATTGCTGGATTTTTCTGTGTTGTGGGTGGTATTATAATTACTGTAATTGTAAAATCAATTACAGGGTTAAGAGTAGATGAAAAAGAAGAGGAAGATGGACTTGATATTGCAGAACATGGAACAAGAGCCTACGGAGACTTCTCTATAAATTAAATTTAATTGTTGTGTTAGTTTTAAAAGCTCGATTTGTAATGAATCGAGCTTTTTCTTTTAATGAATAATTATAACTATTTTCATAAATAAAATAAGTTTTATGAAAAAAATATTCTTTTCAAAACTGCTATGTATATTTTTTTTCTTAATGCAGTTTTTTTACATAAATTCTCAAGAAATAAGTCAAGGACCTTTTGAACAATTAATAATAAGAGGTGTTACTTTGATAAACGGAAATGGTTCTCCACCTATAGGACCAGTTGATATTGAGGTTAAAAATAATATAATAAGTAAAATACAAACTGTTGGCTATCCTGGAATTAGTAAAAGAAAACCAGGACCTAAACTAGAAAAAAACGGAAAAGAAATTAATGGTAATGGGATGTATCTTCTTCCAGGTTTTATAGATATGCACGGACATATTGGGGGTGTATCTCAGGGTGCTGAGCCTGATTATGTTTTCAAATTATGGATGGCTCATGGAATTACTACTGTCAGAGAACCCAGTGGGAGAGGTTCAGATTTTACTCTTAAACTTAAACAAAAGAGTAAGAAAAATTCTATTATAGCGCCTAGAATATTTTCATATACAGGCTTTGGATCTGGAAAAAACATAAATACAACTGACCAAGCCAGAGAATGGGTAAGAAATAATGCTAAAAATGGTGCAGATGGAATTAAATTTTTTGGAGCATCTCCTGAAATTATGAAAGCTGCTCTAGAGGAAAATAATAAATTAGGATTAAAATCTGCTTGTCACCATGCTCAAATGAGCGTAGCTAGATGGAACGTTTTACATTCCGCACGAGCTGGACTAACAAGTATGGAACATTGGTATGGGCTTCCAGAAGCTCTTTTCACCAATCAAACTATTCAAAATTATCCTTCAAACTATAATTATCAAAATGAACAACATAGATTTGAAGAAGCTGGAAAATTATGGCAACAAGCAGCAAAACCCTACTCTGACCATTGGAATAATGTTATGAATGAATTAATTGAGCTAGATTTTACAATTGATCCAACCTTTAATATTTATGAAGCGAGTCGCGATTTACATAGAGCCAGAAGAGCAGAATGGCATGAAGAATATACGTTACCATCATTGTGGAAATTTTATGAGCCAAGTAAAATATCTCATGGATCTTATTGGCATTTTTGGGGAACTGAACAGGAGGTTCAGTGGAAAAATAATTATAGACTTTGGATGACATTCATTAATGAATACAAAAACAGAGGGGGAAGAGTTACAACTGGATCAGATTCAGGATTTATATACCAATTATACGGCTTCGCATACATTAGAGAATTAGAACTTTTAAGAGAGGCTGGTTTTCACCCACTAGAGATAATCAAAGCTGCCACTTTAAATGGTGCTGAAGCTTTAGGAGCTGATAATATGATTGGCTCAGTTGAAGTAGGAAAATTTGCGGATTTTGTGATAATTGAGGAAAATCCACTTGAAAATCTTAAAGTTCTCTACGGCACAGGGGCAATAAAATTAAACAACGAAAACAAGGTGACTCGTGTTGGAGGAGTTAAGTACACAATAAAAGATGGTATTATTTATAATTCAAAAAAACTATTAGAGGAAGTAAAACATATGGTTTTTGAAGAAAAGAAAAAAGAAAAATTTGAAATTAAGCAACCTGGAATATAATTTTTATTTTTTTAGGGACTTTAAAAAAGAAATTGTTTTATTATTAAAAAAATTTGGTTTTTCAACATTAACTACATGACCACAATTTGGTATTACTAATAGCTTAGAGTTTCTATGTTCTTTTGTCAGAATTTTAATGGATTCTAAAAACATATAATCTTCAGCACCCATAACATAAAGAGTTGGAATTTTTAGCTCAACCTGCCTAAAAAGTTTCAATACAGGATTGATTTCAGAAGTTAACTTAAACCATCTTAAAAATTCTTTTTGATACAACCTTTTAGCTTCATTTATAAAAAGTATTCTAGATTCTCGATGATTTTTATATGGCATTATTATAAATGCAAAAATTTTATAGATCCATATATAAGGTACTATGGATTTAAATATTGAACTAAGTCTAATTAAAAATCTGGACCTTAAATTTAATTTCATAATCGCACCACCCATAATCATACTTTGAACAAGTTTTGGATAAAATTCTGCAATATGCCTAATCAAAATTGTTCCAAGTGAAATTCCTACAAAATGTGAGGATTTGATTTTTTCCTTTTTTAAAACTTCAATAATATCATTAGCTATTGATGAAAATGTATATTTTTTTTCAAAGGCATTGCCTATTTTAAAATTAGATTTTCCATGCCCCCTTAAATCCAACAAAAGAACATTAAAGTATTTCTTAAATTCTCTTATTTGTTTAAACCAAATTGAAGAACTCCCACCTGCTCCATGAACAAAAGTCACCCATTGTTTTGCTTTAGAATTTTTATAAATACTATAATTAATCATAAAGTCTTTATTAGTTTGTCCATTTCAATTTGGTAGGTTTTAGCTACAGAAATGGATTTATTCAAAAAATCATTACCATTACCTGCATAGATAATTGCTCTTGATGAGTTAATTAATAATCCAATGTTTTGATTAGCACCGTTTTTGAAAGTATCTATTAAACTACCTCCTTGAGCACCAACACCTGGAATCAATAAAAAACTATCAGGAACTATTAGTCTAATTTCTTTTAAATGTTCTGATTTTGTAGCTCCAACAACATACATTAAATTATTTGAACCTTTCCAAAGTTTAGATTTTTTTAAAACTTGTTTAAAAAGACTATCTTCTTTAGAGGGAAAAGATTGGAAATCATTACTTCCCTTATTTGAGGTCAAGCCAAGCAAAATGGTATACTTATTTTTATATTTTAAAAAAGGTTCAACCGAATCACTACCCATGTAAGGGGAAACAGTTACTGAATTGAACGAAAGTTTTTCAAAAAAAGCTTTGGCATATTTGTCAGATGTGTTTCCAATATCCCCTCTTTTAGCATCAGCTATAGTAAATAGTTCAGGATATTTTGTATTGATATATTCAATGGTTTTTTTAAGGGAATTCCAACCCTCTACTCCGTTAACTTCATAAAATGCTGTATTTATTTTAACTGCAACAATTAAATCGCTAAGTGCATCAATTAAAGCTTTATTGAAACTAAAAATAGGATCAGACTCTTTTAATAAAAACTGAGGAATTTTTGAAAGATCAGAATCCAGTCCAAGACATAAAAATGATTTTTTAATTTTAATTTGATCTACTAATTTATTTAATTCCATAATTAAAAGACTTCCTCTGAATTTTTAAGCATTTCAGTATTTTGAACAAGTTTTAATTCGTCAATTATTTTTTGAATATCTCCATTAACGATATTTTGAAGATCATATAAGGTTAGACCTATTCTGTGATCCGTAACTCTTCCTTGAGGATAATTATAAGTTCTAATTTTAGCAGATCGGTCACCTGAGGAAACCATAGAATTTCTTTTCAATGAATCAGCTTCCAATTTTTTACTTAACTCTAGTTCATATAACCTTGAGCGAAGGACTTTAAGGGCTTTATCTTTATTTTTATGTTGTGACTTTTGATCCTGGCACTGAGCAACAATTCCAGTTGGCGTATGAGTCAATCTAACTGCAGAATAAGTCGTATTAACAGATTGTCCGCCTGGCCCTGATGAACAGAAATAATCAATCCTAACATCATTCATGTTTATTTCAACATCAAATTCTTCAGCCTCTGGAAGAACCATGACTGTTGCTGCAGAAGTATGAACTCGTCCTTGAGTTTCTGTCTGAGGAACCCTTTGTACCCTGTGAACGCCAGACTCAAATTTTAATAATCCATAAATATCATCATTTCCAGATACCTCAAGTATTATTTCCTTATACCCCCCAGAGGTTCCTGGGTTAGAATCAACTAAACTAACATTCCATTTTTTACTTTCGCAAAACTTAGTATACATTCTGAACAAATCTCCAGCAAATATTGAGGCTTCATCTCCCCCTGTACCAGCTCGTAGTTCGATAACAACGTTCTTAGAATCATCTGGATCCTTAGGAATTAACATAAACTTAATTTCTTCCTCTAATTTTACTATTTTTTCTTTTGATTCAGCCAATTGTTCGGAAGCCATTTCAACCATTTCTTTGTCATCTTCAACTTTACAAATTTCTTCAGCTTCACTTATGTTAGATAATAATTCTTCATAAAGCTTTTTCTTTTCAATGATTAAACCAAATTCTTTATATTCTTTGTTTAACTTAATATAACGTTTTTGATCACTAATTATATTAGGCTGAATTATTAGATCTGATATTTCATTAAATCTCTGTTGAACTATGTTTAGTTTATCTAACATTTATTACAAATTTAATATATTTTTGATGAAGCGTGGATTAATAAAAAAAGCTTCCGTTATCGGTAATAATTGACAGTTTTTTTATGCTACTATCCTCAACCCTTCCGATAATTTTGGCATCGACCCCAAATGATTTGGAAATATTTATGATTTCTTCAGAACATTGTGGATTAACATACAATTCCATTCTATGCCCCATATTAAAAACTTTATACATTTCTTTCCAAGAAGTATTGGATTCTTTTTTAATTAAGTCAAATAATGGAGGGACAGGAAACAAACTGTCTTTAATTATATGAAGATTATCAATGAAATGAAGGATTTTAGTTTGAGCCCCCCCGCTACAGTGAACCATTCCGTGAATATCATGAGAATTAAATTTTTCTAATACCTTTTTTATAATTGGAGCATAAGTTCTTGTTGGAGAAAGAACTAACTTACCTGCATCTATTTCTAATCCCTCAACTTTCTGAGTAATTTTCATTGAACCCGAATAGATCAAGTCTTCTGGTACGCTTGAATCAAAGCTTTCTGGATATTTATTCATCAAATACTTATGAAACACATCATGCCTAGCTGAAGTAAGTCCATTACTACCCATCCCACCATTATAACAACTTTCATAATTTGATTTTCCGAAGGATGATAAACCAATTATAACATCCCCGCTTGAAATATTTGAATTATCAATCAGTTCAGATTTTTTAATACGAGCCACGACAGTTGAATCTACAATTATTGTTCTAACTAAGTCTCCAACATCAGCGGTTTCTCCACCAGTAGATTTTATATTAACACCATAACTTGCCATTTCCTCAATTAGCTCCTCGGTTCCTTCAATTATAGTTTTGATTACTTCCCCAGTAATAAGGTTTTTATTTCTACCTATTGTCGAGGATAATAAAATATTATCAGTAACACCTACACACAATAAATCATCTAAATTCATTACCAAAGCGTCTTGAGCAACCCCTTTCCAAACGGAAAGATCTCCAGTTTCTTTCCAATATAGATAAGCTAATGAAGATTTTGTTCCAGCTCCATCAGCATGCATAACAAGACAATAATTCGGATCGTTAGTTAGGGTATCAGGAACTATTTTACAAAAAGCTTTTGGAAATAAACCCTTATCAATATTTTTAATAGCATTATGCACATCAGATTTATCCGACGAAACCCCTCTAAGCATGTACCTATCCTGTGAATTGGAATTCATATAAAACAAAGATAGTGGTAAAGATTAGTATTTAAAATTTTTTTAAAAGGACAATTAAAAAATATTATCTAAAAATTATAAAAAATTCATTTTTACTATTGAAAAATTATGAAAATAAAATAATTAGATATTAAAAAATATATAATTAATAAATGTTCATAAATATTATTTGTTTTAACCACATAAAGTTCTAAAAATCAATATTATATTATAATTTTATTTGATAACTATAAAAATTTAAAATGAGTAAATCTAAACTAGAATACATTTGGCTAGACGGTTACAAGCCAACACAAAACATGAGAAGTAAAACTAAAGTTATTGAAGATTTTAGTGGAAAATTGAATGACTGTCCAATATGGTCATTTGATGGATCATCTACTTTACAAGCAGAAGGTGGTTCTTCTGATTGTTTGCTTAAGCCAGTTGCTATTTATCCAGATCCGGACAGAATTAACGGATTCTTAGTAATGACTGAAGTTTTAAATGCTGATGGTTCTGCTCACGAATCCAACGGACGTTCAACAGTTGATGATGACGATAACGATTTTTGGTTTGGTTTTGAACAAGAATATTTCATTATGGATTGTGACACGCAATTGCCACTAGGATTCCCAATTGGAGGTTACCCAGGGCCCCAAGGCATGTACTATTGCTCTGTTGGTGGTAAAAACACTCACGGACGTGACTTGGTTGAAGAACATGCTGATCAATGCATTGAAGCTGGTTTAAATTTTGAAGGTATTAACCAAGAAGTTGCCAGCGGACAGTGGGAGTTCCAATTATTTGCTAAAGGTGCAAAAAAAGCAGGTGATGAAATTTGGATTGCAAGATATTTGTTAGATAGATTGACTGAAAAATACAATTATTATATTGATTATCATCCAAAACCTATTAAAGGAGACTGGAATGGAAGTGGAATGCATGCTAATTTTTCTAATACGCTATTAAGAACATGTGGAAGCAAAGAAACTTACGAAGCTGTATGTGAATCTTTTAGATCAGTGGTTAAAGAACATATCGATGTTTATGGACAAGACAATGATCAAAGGCTTACTGGTCTTCACGAAACTGCATCAATTAATGATTTTAGTTACGGTGTTTCTGACAGAGGCGCATCTATAAGAATTCCAATTATAACTGTTGAAAAAGGTTGGAAAGGATGGCTCGAGGATAGAAGACCAGCTTCAAACGGTGATCCATATAAAATAGCTGGAAGAATTATTAAAACTGTTAAATCTGCAAAAATTTAACAAATCACATTTATATAAATTAAGGCACCTAACTACTTAGGTGCTTTTTTTTTAAAAAATATTAACAACATAAATCAAATAACAACTTAATATTATTACCCCTTCAATTCTACCTAAAATGAATTTTTTTGGAAAAAAAATCAATGGGAATATAATTGCTGCAAAAAATAACATCACATAAATATCAAAGTCGATTAAATTTGAGTCATTTACAACTAGAGGAGTGACAATTGAAGTAATCCCAAGAACAGCAAAGACATTAAAAATATTAGATCCTAGCAAATTTCCTAAAGAAATACTTTTTTCCTTTTTAAAAACCGCAACCATTGAAGTTACAAGTTCTGGAATACTCGTTCCAACTGAAACTATTGTAATTCCAATTATTCTTTCGCTGATTCCAAAAGAACTAGCTAGACTAATAGCCCCTGAAATAAACCACTCTGAACCTAAATACAAAAAAACACCCCCAAAAAATAAAAGAACTAAAGATTTTGGCAAAGAGCCAAATGAATTTACTTCAAAATCAATATCCTCCTCCGATTTTTCCTGATGTTTAATTAAAAAAATAATTGTTATTACTAAAAAACAAACCAGAACACCACCTTCAAATTGACTAATTACTCCGTCCATGATTATTATTAAAAAATATATTGCGGAAAACATCATGATTGGCCAATCAACCTTATAAATATCTTTTGATATTTTAATTGGAGACAAAAAAACTGTTAATCCTAATACTAAACCTAAATTAGCAATATTAGATCCAACTACATTTGATATAGCTAAGTCAGGAGATCCTATTAATGCAGATTTTAAACTTATAATTAATTCTGGAGCTGAAGTTGCTAGAGATACAACGGTCATACCAATCAAAATTTTAGGAATTTGAAATTTTATTGATATTGAAACGGCAGCTTTTAAAAGTAAATTTCCTCCGATTATTAAAACAAATAAACCAGAAAATAATAAAATGAATGTGTTTAAATCCATATTTTTAAAAGTTGTAAAGATAATACATGAATCGTATATTGTGTCAATATGAAATTTTTATTTAAAATTATTGCTAGACTAAACAAATGGGTATTACCAAGTATGACAAAAAAGAGGTTAGATCCAGTAAGAGCTAACAAGATTCAACTAGCAATTATTGGCTGGAGGTACTATATAACAAAAAACAGTCTTGATTAATAAATTTAAAGTTCCTCAAATTCTTGAGTAACACCAATCGCAGATTCTCTTGCGTTTAAAGACTTTCTATTTTTATCAGTAATAAAAGCAACTATATGCATCTTATCTTTTTTATAAGAATCTGGTATTTCGTAAGTAAAAGTTTTTTCGAAAACTGAACCAGATTTGGTAGCGTCAGATGCTATATTGTCGCCAAGGGGACTTGTTAGAGCAACTCGTAAAACATCATCATGTTCAAAATCAACAAGAGGATCAGCACTGCCATAACCTAAATCAGCAAAATTTCTTTGGTCCAATATTAAATCATTTTCTAATAAAAACAAACCTAGCTTCAAGTCAGTATATGTTTGAGAAAATTTAGCTTTAACTTTTATTGATAAATTATTTTCGCTTATTGAAGATTCTATCAAAACTCCTAGTTTTGAAGTTGTGGAAACTACAGATGAAATTGCATCAACTCCCTCACCCTCATTCCATTTCACTGATCGGTTGATTCTAGCATGAGGATATCCGGAAACTCCAAAAGCATTAGTCATTTCGGATATTTTAGAATATTGAAAAGCGTCTCCATAATGTGCAGCAACTATAATCAATTGGGTTTTCATTGTTTTCTTAAGCTCTGTCAATTTATAAGTTACACGTGGGCACCAACCACACCAAGCTCCTGTAAAGTCCTCAACTAAAACATTTGATGTGAAATTTTTAATAGGCTCGGTGGAAGCTGAAAAAGTTTTGGTATTACTTTTTAATGATTTATAAGTGGCATATACTGTGTATTCACCTGGTTCACCTGGCTTAAATGTATTTCCAGAAATTTCATTTCCATTTACAAAAAACTTACAACTTGATGTCAACAAATCATTTTTATCACTTAAAACAGTTAAAATTATTTCAGAGTTAACTTCAATATTTTCTGATGATATTGAAAGCTTGATGCTAGTTACTTCTAATGGTGTTGAATCGCCACCAGGACTATCTTCACCATAACCTTCTGTTGTACAGGAAATAATAAAACAAGAGATGAATAAAACTGTAAATGATTTGAAAAATAGATTCATATATTTGTAATAATAGTCTAATATAATTATAATTAATTGAATAATATGAATTTAAAACCTATTGTAACAATTGTATTTATGATTTTGTTTTCTCTAAACAATGCGTATTCTCAGACTAGTATGCCTAATATTAATATCAAAACACTTGAGGGGAAAATAATAAATTCAAAAACTACTTATAACAAAAACGGATTAACCGTTTATAGTTTTTGGGCAACCTGGTGTGTTCCTTGTATCAATGAACTTGATGACATTCATAATGAAATTCAAAAGTGGGATGAAGCTAATGTTAAGATTATAGCCATTTCAACTGACGATTCTAGAACTAAAAGAAGAATAAGACCTCTAGTCAATGGTAAAAAATGGGATTTTAAAATTTTTTTAGATGAAAATCAATCATTAAAAAGGGCGTTAAATATTGATGCAATTCCACATACTATTGTAACCAAAGGAAATAAAATAATTTATAGAAGAATAGGTTATAAACCAGGGGAGGAAAATTACCTTTATGATTTTATTATAAATAACTCTGTAGCCAAAAATTAAATATGAATGAATAAAAAAACAATTTTAATTCTTTTCATTTTTTTATATAATACTACTTCATATTCCCAATTATTTAAACATACGACTGCTTCATTTAATTCGTTTTCAGCATATTATTTAGACGATTCTAAAACAGGAGATTTTAATGAAAATAATAGATTTCGTTCAAATAACTATTTAAATATAAAATCTAATATTGATAAAAACTGGAATTTAGAATTACAAGTAGAATCGTATGTACCTAACTCTTTATTGAATTATTCACCAAATTTTAAAGAAACGAATCTATCAACATTCAACATCGCATACAATAAGAATAATTTGAACATCTCAATTGGAAACTTTTACGAACAATTTGGAAGTGGTATGACTCTCAGATCTTGGGAAGATAAAAATTTAGGAATCAATAACTCCATTCGCGGACTCATTACAAAATATAGAATTAATGATGAATTTAATATCACTGCGCTTATAGGACAACAAAAAAAGGGTTTCAAATATTCTAAAGGATATATACTTGGTTTTGATTCAGAATTTGATTTTTCAAAGATTACTAATGGCTCCACTTTATTAATGGGCCTAAGCTATGTTGGTAGAAACGATCAAAATACTATAAGCGATTTTTATTCAGAAATGACCAATTTATTTTCAGGAAGATTAGATTACTCCTCAAACTCCTTTTATTCAAATATTGAAATAGTTGATAAATCTAAAAATCCTATTTCAGTTTTTGGATCCCTTTCCAATACTTTTATTAAAAAAGGCTCTTCTTTATTATTAAATTCAGGTTTTTTTAACAAAGGTTTTGGAATTGATTTTACATTTAGAAGATTAGAGAATATGTCTTTATTTTCAGAGAGAGAGGCTTACGGAAATCCCTACAACGAAAGTATTGTAAACTATTTACCTGCTCTAACCAAACAGCACGATTATTCCCTAGCTAATTTATATGTATATTCCGCTCAACCTAACGTGTCATTTCAAACTAATGATTTAATGAAGGTTGGAGAAATTGGAATGCAAATTGATTTATATTATTTTTTTGAGAAAAATACTTTTATCGGAGGTAAATATGGTACAAACGTTTCTGTTAATGGAGCTGTTTGGAATAATTTAGATGGAAATTTCGATTTTGATAATCAAAATTATGACACTGATTTATTTGGCTTTGGACAAAAATATTTCTCTGAAATAAGTTTAGAAATAAGAAAAAAATGGTCAGCAAAATTTGATAATATTTTCCTGTTTATAAATCAGTACTATAACTCCAGATTTATTGAAGAAAAAGTTGGAGAAGTAAAATCCAATGTTTTAGTTTTAGAAAACACTTATAAATTAAATGATAAAAAATCTTTGAGACTTGAACTTCAACATTTATCAACTAAAGATGATAATAAAAATTGGTCAGCATATGCAATTGAGTTCAATTTAAACTCTGCTTTTTCTATCTATATTTCAGACTTATATAATTATCAAAACCCCAAAGAAGAAAAAAAAATTCATTATTATAATTTTGGAGGAAGTTATAGTAAAGGAATCAATCGGTTTACAATAAATTATGGAAGACAAAGAGGAGGTTTAGTTTGTACAGGTGGGATCTGTAGATATGTTCCTGAAAGTTCTGGATTAAGTTTTAGTATTTCCTCGTCCTTATTTTAATTTATAATACCTAATTT
>Ga0209715_1000521_pt1 | contig 33513 bp, 30 predicted proteins | sample COGITO_mtgs_1205_2_FD_184809 | JGI IMG/M metagenome (GOLD analysis project Ga0209715, IMG submission 184809) | Pelagic marine microbial communities from North Sea - COGITO_mtgs_120503 (SPAdes) (version 2) | ecosystem: Environmental > Aquatic > Marine > Epipelagic ... | reverse complement strand
GAAAAACAAGTTGCTGTAACATTAAGCGATATAGAAAATGCTTTCGAAAAAGCAGTCTAACTTACACTCGTTACTTAAGTATTTTAAAGGAAGGAGAATTGTATATCGTCCAAGTTAAGTGGATCGTCAAAAGAAGAAATTGAGCTGCAACTTCTGTCAATAGGGGGAGGGGAAATCAAAATTCAAACATCTCAACCTCCTTATTTTAATTTCTTAATTTTGACTCATGTCAAGCACTAATTCAAAAGATAAAGACAAACCTTCAAAAAGAATTGAATACCGAGGGAAAAATGTCCGAGTTTCAAGAACAGGAGGTGTTTCTGCAACGAAAACATTTAAGGGTGATGGAATTGGTGCTACCATAAACACCAAACACGGACTTCGTCTTCACAAACGATTATTTAAGGGTGCAAGAATGGGTTTCCAAAACGGTAACTTTCAGTTTATTGGGAGGTATAAAAGTGGCCCATTCAATTTCAATGTCTCAAAAAACGGATTAAGTACATCCTTAAAAAATAAACGAGGTTCCTATAACATCTTCAAACCCAATTATTCCAGTTTCAAATTAGGTGGTGTTCAAGTAAGAGGAAAAAACGCTGCTACTTTTCAAATGATCTACATGGTGATCATTCTCTTTGTTAATTTCATTAAAGTATTTTGGCACATTTTCATCTCTTTTTTGTGGTTTGGTTTTTTATCCATTAAATGGATTGTAGACTTTACAATTGGATTTTTCAAAGGTTTTAAAGAAATTGATTCTTAATAATTCAGAAATATTAATGATAACAAGTTTGATTGAAATTTACAAAAATAAATCTCGAGTCTGTGTTAGATTTTTGTGCTACAAAATCCTATGAATTACCATCAAATGCAGGTTTTGTGTTAGAACTAAAAACACCTTCCTTTTTTTAATTTATATTCAAATAAACCTTGTAGAACTTAAAAACTATCTTATATTTGCAGTCTAAATCGCGGGATAGAGCAGTAGGTAGCTCGTCGGGCTCATAACCCGAAGGTCACTGGTTCGAGTCCAGTTCCCGCTACTAAGAAAACCTCTTGAGAAATTAAGAGGTTTTTTTGTGCTTCTAAAAGTGAAACAGGTTTCAACTTTTAGAGAAGTACAAAAAATATCAGAAAGCGTTTTGCGCTTTTATTTTTCTTTGGGCTGTTTTCCTCTTTGGCCCATTGCGGAACAACGTGGAGAAATTAATCCAGTTCCCGCTACTACCAACCCTTTCAGAAATGAGAGGGTTTTTTTATGCAGTGTACTCAAGTATACAAGGGGTTTAAGCGTGTATTATTTGAGTGTTGTTACTAGCTTTTTGTTTTAAAACTAACAAGGTTAAAAATCAAATATACACAAAACTGACAGTAAAATTGACAGTAAAACGCCAAAAAACCTCAGCTAAAACCAATTAAACCAGACCCCACTATTGCTTCTAAAATCGGTTTCTTTTTGGGGGTATTTGTGTGAAATAGATATATAGCCCCACGATTTGGTATAATTATATCCTATTTAAATTCTAACCTTCAACAAATAACTTTATGAGAGTTATCTAAATGAATAACAGTAGATTGTGATAAATTTAATATCGATCTTCTTTTTGATACTGTTGGTAGATATTTAACATTACCTATTAATTCATTGATATAATATTCATTAGAGCGTTGAGTTCTGTAGTTAATTTAGGAGCTTCCAAATGAACAGAAAGAAGTCCTGGATGTAACTACTAAATTGTATTATTTTATGTAGTTCCGTATCCGTATCCGTATCCATATCCATATTTATCAATAAATTTATCCGGTTTGGTGTCATCAGTAATAACATTATAGCCATTAGCCATTAATATGGATACAAGCGTACTTTTACCGTTTCCAGAGTCGCCGGTAAACATAACTGAATGATTGTTCTTAGAAATAGTAGATGCGTGAAATACTCCCATCCAATCGTGCTCATTTTTATTATAAAATGAACACATTAATTCCATAGAAAATTTTCCTTGAAACTCATGTAGTTGATTACTACCCCAGGCACCTAAAACTTGATTATTCTTTAAAATAAATAGTGTGTTGTCGCTATTGAAAATCTTATATTCGATGTCATAGATATTTCCCTGGTCTATTAGTAGATGACTGTATTTTTGATGAATTAATGATTTTGTTTCTTCAAAATCATAGCATAATTTGATGATTACACCATTAAACGAATAATATTGAATCATTTCACAAGGTTTTACTATGTCTGGGTGTTTTGTAGAAGTTTTTAATTGAACTTTTTTCGTTTCTGTCAATAATTCTGAAATATCTTTATTAATTCTTATAGCTACAGTACTACTAACCTGTAAAGAGTCAGTTATAAGAGTTATGAAGTCATTTGAAGACAAACGACCTTTTTTTTTAATTAACTCTAAAATAGTAGAATCTAAAACGATATACTTATTTGATTCTTTTAACCATACAATAGAATCCTCTTCAGAGATTTTTTGAGCTATTGAAAAAGGCAAGTTTTTTAAGGTTTTAACCATCTGTATAGATACTTTAAAAGTGTTTTATGAACTTATTGAATACTAATTTTATTTAAAGAATGTTCTCTGAGTTCGTTGTTGAAGAATATTTACCATAAATTTTTCCTCAGGACTAATCATCCCAGCCGCCTGGTGATGGAGGGCTATCGTCCCCCAAATCCGAGCCTCCCTCAGGGTTGCTGCCACCTCCAGGGTTAGGAGAAGCAGACTGAGCTTGCGCTATTTTTGGATTTAGTATCATAAAAGTTCCGAAAGCAGTAAGTGCTGCATACTTCCCCATTTTTTTTATAGCTTCCTCTCTTGTAATCTCCGAACAAACTTTTTCTGGTTTATTTTTAGTTTTTTTGTTCATATTTTTATTTTTTTATAACAATCTTCTTGGTTAGAATAACATTTCCAGATTCTAACTTGATGACATAAACTCCCGTTGCAAATCCTTCCGTCGAGACTGTTTCTCGGTTGTTATTGTTTGCTAAAGTTTTATGCAGCACTTCTTGACCTAAAATATCATATACTCTTAAGTTTGTTTGGCTTGTCTGAAATGCCAAGCCTTCAATAGTAATAAAATTATTTGCATCTAACTTATATCCATTTAAATAATTGGTTAGTATTTCATCTTCAATAGAAAAAGTAGTTTGAGTTAAATGAAGATAGAATCTACCCACTTCGCTTAAATTGATTTCTGGAATTAACTCAAAGTCTTGTTGGTTTAAAAGAGTCATCGTTCCCTGTTGATTATCTTCTAAATAAACATTTGTGCCTTCATAAATACCATTGGTATGTATACTTACTCTGAATCCGTCTGCGGACTCTCTGTTAATTACAAGAGGAATTACGACATCATTAATACTCTCGAGCCCCATTGCATTAATAGCAAATCCGACTCCTTCATCTTCTTCTACTAACCTTGATGTTAAAGCTGCTTGTTGGTTAAAATGTCCAGCGTCATAGCCTGGGTCTAGCCCTAGATTAAGTCCATCTTGAAAATAGAATTTCGTTTGATCTATTTCTGTATCTCCCTGGTTAATACTAAGAATTAGTACATAAGAGTCTTGCATAATACGATCTGAAATAAAATCATCCCCTCCTACAACAGTTCTCATTTGAGTTGTAAAGGAAATGTTATCAGAGTTAGTATTATCTGATGCGACCATAAACGCTTGCCCAGGAGGAAGAAGTAATGTACCAATATTATTATAAATTGTATATCCTGTTCCATCTGCATCATAGCCATAAATAGCTTCATAAGAATCGTTAAGCTTATCACTATTTACTGTTAAAAAGTTATTAGTAGCATGTGCATTGACATTTCCTTGGATGTAAGATGGATAAGGATTTGCTACTAAATTCCATCTTCTTCCTGTCCCTGAGTTTGCAGCATCATTATTAATAATTGATTGTGTTTGATTTGTAGAAGCTGGGCTTCCTGTAAAAACAAGTATTCCACTTCCACTACCAATAGATCCCATTTGATAGCCTTTACCAATGTCGAAGTTGCCTGAACTTCCAATAGTAGAAGTAGTATAGTTTGTCCAAGTGTCAGTAACATTATTATACTCTCCGATGGCATAAGCACTACCATTGGTCGCTAGTGTTGAAGAATTTGTTGATGCAAAAGCACTAATTGATAGCCCATCTACAGGCGATCCAATTAAATCCCATTCATTAGTACCTACAGGATTGACATAACGATTATAGGTAATGTTTCCAGAAACAGACCCGCCTATTATGATGGATGAAAACTCATCAGAATCTGAGTTTAATGTAAAGGCTCCACTGTTTGAGAAATTTCCACTCATTGTCACAGAACCGGTTTTTTCAACCGTAAAACTTTTACCTAAAGCAACTGTGATGTTTTGAGCTTTTGTCAAAAAGGATACAAAACATAGTAATAATGTTAACTTTTTCATGATATTTTATTTATCAGAGATTAATTTTTCTACTAATTTTTCTAATCTTGAAATCTTATCGTCTTGTTCTTTAAGTGCATTAATAAGCACCGGTACAAGTCCTTGATAGTTTACCGCCAACATGTCTTTATCATCTGTTGTAACTAGTTCTGGAAATACTTTTTGAATATCTTGAGCCAATACGCCTATTTTTTGTTTACCGTTCTTTTTCATTGTGTAGGTCTTTCCATCAATTAGCAGTAGTTTGGCAAGAGTAGAGCCCAAAGACATAATATTTGCTTTAAGTCTTGCGTCAGATGATACTACGATATCACCACCTACTGTTAAGTCATTACTAACTGTAGTATCTCCGTTAGCCATTACTTTAAAAGCATCTGATCTAATAGAATTATTTGTTCCATTTCCAATTACAAAAAGAGTATTTGCTGAATTTGCTGCAGTTGCACTACCAGTAACCGTAAAGCCACTTAAATTGTTATAACCAATTACTAATGAGGAGTAATCATTTGCTTTTGATGAATATCCCATTGCTGTAGAAAATTTACCATTGGCTGCTGAGAATTGTCCCATTGCTAGGCTGTTATCTCCATTTGCGTCTGAATCATATCCCATTACTGTACTGAAATCTCCATTTGCCTTGCCACGACTCCCCATTGCAGTGGACGTAGCTCCATTTGCCTCTGAAAAATATCCCATTGCTGTAGAATAATTTCCAGTTGCTTTTGTGTCTCTCCCCGATGCAAATGCACCTCCAGCACTTGCTACTGTATAAGTTCCAATTGCTGAAGAAGTTGATGACCCGGTAGTACTTGTATTTTGATGTTGTACTTGTGCATTCATACTATATGCGATAGTTACTGCTAAAAGTGTAAGTGTTTTTTTCATAGTAAATTGTGATGTTATTATTGTTTGATAATTAATTCTTTGAACATTTCTTTTAATTCATCTATTTCTGATTGTTGTTCTTTAAGCGCATTAATAAGCACGGGTACAAGCCCTTGATAGTTTACCGCCAACATGTCTTTATCATCAGTTGTAACTAGTTCTGGAAATACTTTTTGAATATCTTGAGCCAATACGCCAATTTTTTGTTTACCGTCTTTTTTCATTGTGTAGGTCTTTCCATCAATTAAGAGTAGTTTTGCAAGAGTAGCACCTAGAGATACTATATTTGCTTTGAGTCTTGCATCTGATGAAACTACAATATCGCCACTTACTGTTAAGTCATTACTAACAGTAGCGTTTCCATTATACATTACTTTAAAGGCATCAGATTTTACAGCATTAGTGCCATTTCCGATCACAAAAGCAGTATTTCCAATATTGGGTAGTGTTCCGTCAACAGTAACCGTTGAACCGCTTAAATTGTATGTACCAATCACAAGAGAACCATAATCACTAGCTATAGTACCTTTTCCCATTACTGTAGAGGCAGATCCACTTGCTGTTGTTTGATATCCTATTGCTGTAGAAGAATTTCCACTTGCTGATGTCTCATGACCCATTGCGGTTGCGTACAACTCACTCGCAGATGTAGAACGTCCCATTGCTATAGAACTACCTCCAGATGCTGATGTGAGATAACCCATAGCAATCGAATTATCGCCGCCTGCTGTTGTCTCTTTACCCATGGCTGTAGAGGCAGATCCACTTGCTGTTGTTTGATATCCTGTTGCTGTAGAAGTATTACCACTTGCTGTTGTCTGATGTCCCATTGCGGTTGCATATAATTCTGTTGCAGATGAAGAACGTCCCATTGCTAAAGCTGAACCACCACTAGCAACTGTTAAGTATCCTAGTGCGGTAGAGTAGTCCCCACTTGCTGTTGTTTGATATCCTATTGCTGTAGAAGAATTTCCACTTGCTGATGTCTCATGACCCATTGCGGTTGCGTACAACTCACTCGCAGATGTAGAACGTCCCATTGCTATAGAACTACCTCCAGATGCTGATGTGAGATAACCCATAGCAATCGAATTATCGCCGCCTGCTGTTGTCTCTTTACCCATGGCTGTAGAGGCAGATCCACTTGCTGTTGTTTGATATCCTGTTGCTGTAGAAGTATTACCACTTGCTGTTGTCTGATGTCCCATTGCGGTTGCATATAATTCTGTTGCAGATGAAGAACGTCCCATTGCTGTAGATGATTCCCCACTTGCTGTTGTTAGATGCCCCATAGCTGTAGAGTAGTCCCCACTTGCTAATGTCTGACGCCCCATTGCTGTAGAAGCAACTCCACTTGCTGTTGTTTGAAGTCCAATCGCAGACTGAGAGGATGACCCACTATTATTATTTGTACTATTTGTGCTTATTTGTGCTGTTGCATTAATTCCGATAAATAGTCCTACGATGATAAGTGCTTTTTTCATGATTTATTTTTGTTAGAAATATTCAATTGTATTGTTTTATGTGGTTCCGTATCCGTATCCGTATCCGTATCCGTATCCGTATCCGTATCCGTATCCATATTTATCAATAAATTTATCCGGTTTGGTGTCATCAGTAATAACATAGCCTATGTTTTTTGGCTTGTATTTTTCATTATATTCTAATAGAAAATTCACTAACTTTTTTGATGAGAAATACTTTCTAAAGACATGAATAACAAAGTCTGACTTTTGTGTTAATTTTAATGCATCAACCATCATCATCACTGGCGCAGTATCAAAAACTACGTAATCATATTTTTGCTTTAAATAAGTTATTAATACATTAAATTTATCATGCTCAAAAACATTATGACCAAAACTATTTGTTCCAACAAAAAGAGTATCTAGTTGATTTTCTTTTATTTTATATTGTTCAAAAAGCTCTTTAAAATCATTTTCATCATCATAAATAATATCTGTGAGCCCTTTTTGCTTTAATTTGACATTTTTATTGTCAAATAATTTTGATAAATCAGGATTTCCTAAATCAGTTCCAATGAGAATTACCTTATTGCCCGTTTTTGCTAAGAAATTTGAAAAATTATAGGCAGTATATGTTTTTCCTTCATTTTTAACACATGATGTAACCATGATTGACAATCCATCTTTGGATTTAGGAATTACCATATTAATATTATGGTAAATTCTTTTCATAAGTTCATATTGTATTGATTTAACCTCATTAGATGTCTTATCTTTTGTTAATTTTATGACACCTAAAAAATCAATATCCTGAAGTTTTAGTTTTAAATATTCTATATCAACGTAGAATGCTCTAAGAAAAAATAAACCTAATGTAAAACCAACTGGAAGAAAAAATCCGGCAAATAAAAACATTGCAAAAGTTTTTTTCGAATTGGTCTTTGAAATTACAGTGTAGTCAACTTCATTAATCATTTTTATATTTGGTTCTAAAGAGGATAAATTGATTAACGCTTCTTCTTTCTTTTGGGATAAATATGAATATAAATTATTTACAAGTAAAAGATCTTTCTCTAGATTACTTAACTCGGCTTCTCTAAGTGGAATAACTCCAATCATTAAATCGCTTTTTTGTTTAAAGTCATCATATTTATTTAATTTCATTTTTAGTTTATTAGTATAAATATTTAAACTATTAAGAATATTAGATCTTAAATCAACCAGTTGGTTTTGTGATTGTATAACAAGTGGGTTCTTTTCTGTAGCCTCAACCAGTAAATTATTCTTTTCTAAAATAATTTTGTTAAACTGTGAAACCATTTGATTTATATTTTCATTTTCAATTCCAATATCAGTTGGTAATAGATCAAATGAATTTTGTTTTTCAACTTCATTTATTAATTTAAGTGATAGCTCACTTTGTATTGAATTCGCAAATATTTTTTGTTCAATTTCGTTTATGTTATTTAACACTGAATTGGTCTGATTTCCAGGCATATACACACCATTTGTGACTTTAAATTTAGAAATCACAGAGTTCAGCGAATCAATTTTTATTTTTAAATCGAATATTCTCTTATCAATAAAATCAATGGATAGTTTATATACACTTTTTTTCTCTCTAACATTATTATTTGTAATCTCATCAATAATTCCATTTAACACAAAAGAGTTTATTTCTCTGTTAGGACCAGAATAAGATATTCCATAAACATTTGATTTTTTCGGTTGATTAACCTCATATTTGGTCTTTAGTTCATTAATCGTTTGATTGACAGTAAATTGATCAATGATATAGGTACCCTGAATTATATTATTTAAGATTTTTCTCTTGTACTTAAATATTGAATTCTCAATTATACTTTCTTTTTTGGAAAATGAAAATGTGTTGTCATTTATTTCAATAATTACATTTTCTTTTTGATATTTAATGATGCATTGTTTTTGAGAGGTTTCATCCTTAAAAACAATTTCAAATGGCAATGATTCTTTTGTTAATACCTTATTTGATTTCCAAGTATATTTTTTTTGAAACCTATAATTAAGATCTAATTTCTCTACTACTTGTTTTAATATCAATGTTGATTTAAAAATACTAGCATGATCTTCACTCTCAAGTTTATTGTTATATAAAAATTGGTATTCATTATTATTAATAAAAGATGAAGGATCAGATTGATCTTCACTAACCATTATTGTTGCGTTTGTTTGAAATATGTCTCGTCGATAAGAATTAAATGCAATTCCAATAATCGAGAATATTGTTATGGATGTAATAATAATCCATCTGTGATATAAAACTGCAAAAAACAACGCCATTACATCAATAGCATCTTCTTCTTCTTCTTGGATATGTGGATTATTAGGATTCATTATCTAGTTAATAATATAACTATGGAGATTAATAATGAATATGCTGCAGTATTTCGTAAAATCCCAAAATCAAATGCTAAAGAAGTATTATCTGGTCTTACGTATACTACATCATTTTGCTTTAGATAATAGTATTCTGAATTTAAAAATTCATTTGAAGTAAGGTCTAAATATTTTGTTTGAACTTTGTTATCTACGTTTCTTAGTAACATTACTTTAGTTGGGTCTGCATTTTTTTTAAGGTCTCCAGCTCTGCTAATTAATTCTGTGAAAGAAATATTTTGATTTATTACTTCAATTGTTCCTGGCTTAGCTACTTGTCCTAATATTGAAACTCTAAAATTTAAAATCTTTATTCTTACATTAGGGTTAAGAACATATTCTTTTATGTCTTTTTTTATAGATTCGGAAAGTGAAGAACATGTCATTCCTGAAGCTTTTACAATACCTAGAATTGGAATATCTACATTCCCTGAGCTATCCACCAAATAGCCATCTAATTTTCTTGCTTCTGCATTTCTAATCGTTCCAATTTTATCCATAGATTGTTGTGCCGAAAAAATCGAAGTACTTTGATTATTTAAAGAGGAAATATTTACATCAATCAAATCACCGTAAGTTATGACAGCTTCTGGGATTTTTATTGAAGTATTCTCAGGTATATCTTTGAATAATATCTTATTGGTAGAACAGCTAACTAGAGACAGTAATACAAATGCTAAATTTTTATAGGATTTAAAATGCATCAAATAAATGTATTTATGTTTATTGTGCATAATTACAATTTATTTGATGCTGTGATAAATATTATTTTTTAAAAAATATTGTCCTAATTTTCAAAAAACATCCTTTCTACAGATGAACATAGGTTGTTTAATAATATCTTATCAAATCGAGTTTACCTTTCTAGAAAACACCTATTATGTTTTTGCTATTAAATTGTGTAGATGTTTTTTTTAAAGCAGGTGCAGCAATAACTTAAATAAATATTTATTACTTCAAAAATTTATATTTATTCTTTACGAGGTATGTTTCAGAATAGCCTGTTTTGTGTGATATTTCTGAAATAGAATTATCACTTAGAATCATTTTTTTTGTTAACTCTATCCTTGATTCTTTGATATACTTAGCGGGTTTAAATTCTTTACTTAAATTATTCATTTCATTGTAATCTAATTGAAATTCAGATTCTAACATTTTCAAAGTTGCATTACCTAAGTTTTTATTAATGAAACGCTTTATATTGACAATCATTTGCTCGTCCGTGACATTTGTTTTTTTATACTTTTTTCTAAATAATATCAAAATAATAATAATGAAAATTAATACACCTAAATATATGTGCCGGAAAGGATCAGTAATTTTAAAATCTCTGAAAATTAATTTTCTTTCTAAATCTGACGCATTATCTATTGTATAAACCCCATGAATACTGCCAAAACTTATGCTATTCATGTTTTTAAAAACAGCACTTGAGTTGAATTCATCTACAATATAATTTTCGACAACCCTTTGCTTTGTCTTTTCAAAAATAGATAATCCATCATTCCCTGCTAAAAATATCAGATTATTATAATCTGATATTGTGTGTGGTGTAGATTTAACAAGAAATTTTTTATTTAATTTTAAACCATCTTTTGTTCTTTTGAAATGTAATAATTGGTTTTTTGAAATAGCATAAAAATCATTTCCATTAAGATCACTTTCTAAAATATCATTTATTTCATAACTGATATTGTTGTCTATAATCTCAATATTATTGGTATTAACATTTAATGAAACATATTTTTTATTGTCAATAAAGTGAAATTCAGCTCGATCATTAATTCTAGATTTTATCTTATTTCTAATTGGGATAATTTTATTTTGAATCGTATATATTAATTGGAAAGTATTTAATTTATAATCATATTTATAAATACCATTATCAGAAATTACTAGATAGTTAGAATTGTTTAGACTATATATTTCTGAAATAATGCCGTATTCTCCTTTTGTTCTTATTGAATTATCATTATTGTACAATAAAGTTTCTTGATTGTTATTATAGCCCAAAAGACCATTGTAGCATACGAAAATTAAATTATCAAATTCTTTAATTTGCCCATCGGTATAGGATATTTTATTTAATTTATTTCCATTAATATAAACACCTCCATATGTGCCAATTGCGTTTTGACTTATTGATCTAACACTTCCAACAGCATTAAATGAGTATGAGAGGTTATTATAAACCAATAATTTCCCTCTAGTTATTATAAATAGATTGTCTTCTAAGTATGCGAAATCAGTTACTGAATTAGAATATATTTCTGGATATAGTTCTGGAGTTTTTTCAAATCGTATCTTAAAATTATTATTTTTTTCAAAAAGTGAATTTATTGGACCTTTGATTGACTGATCAAAAAGTGCTAGATCTCCAATAGTATTAATTTTAAAAACACCCTTATTAGAACTTACATATAATTCATTTTCATATGATACAAAGTTGTAAAAGACTTTATCATCATGAATCTTTTTAATAACAAAGTTGTTGTTTAAGGATGTAATTACACTTAGGAAGTATAGAAAATATATCATAAAACAAAGGATTTAACAATGCAATAGTAGTTTTAATTTTTTGTAAAGACAAAAATTAATTTTTTAAAAAATTATCTTTTTTGTTAAATTTTTATCATATATATTTTATGGCAGTGTTTACTGGCAGAAGTTAAGAGCTGTTAGTTAAGTCTTTGTTTTAGAGGATAGAGCAGTAGGTAGCTCGTCGGGCTCATAACCCGAAGGTCACTGGTTCGAGTCCAGTTCCCGCTACTAAGCGAGACTCAAGTACTTTTTGTATTTGAGTCTCTTTTGTTTTAGGATTATAAGCATCTTTAAATGAGTTAGTTAAGTCAAAAATCACATTCATCTTACTGGTTCGACATTCTTTGTTTTTTAGTGAAAACATAAAACCCTCGGGAAACACTATGTTTTGAAATACTCGTTTATCATTGTAGTTTAAAGATTCGTAGAATTTACCGGGGTTTTCAGCGATTTTTAAAAACTTTTTCAAGAATTTTTGATGGTTCGACTTTTTTGAGGGCAAGTTTAGAAGTTGTTTCGATTTCTCATCAATTTGCGTTTTTAATTTTGGACCATGCTTATCAAAAATCTCTTGTGATATTTTACCAATAGCAAAACGATATTCCATGTCATCGTAGGTTTGTTGTAAATCATTAACTTCAGTTTTTAATATCCGTTTTTTTTCACTTGTCCCTGACATTTCAGTATCAATAATTTTTTCTAATTGTTTTGAAAAGAGCTTATGAAATGATTTTGAAAATTGAAGAGAATCTACGGATTTTCTAAATTGTTGGTTGAGTCCATCATTAATCGATTTAGGTCTTGTATTGGCATTAGCAGTCTTATTACATTTACCGCACTTATAATAGTAGATTCTTTTTACCTTATTCAAATAAGAAGTCATTGTATTGTCACATTCGGCACAAATAAGAAATTTAGGAACTAAAGGTGTACTAGTTTTTCCATTAATTTTTGGGATACCAATTTGGTTAGAATTGGACAATCTTGATTGTAGTAATTTAAATTCTTTTCTAGAAATGATTGGTTCCCAATGCCCCTTTATTTCAACCCCTGGAACTAAACTATTTGTAAAGTATCCTGTATAAAACACCATTTTCCACATAGCGTTTAGACTTTGCTTTGGAACTTTTAAGCCTTCTAATAATAACCAATCTAGGATTTCCTTGTCTGAATAATTATTATAAAGTTTGAGTTTAAATGCTTTTTTTAATAAAAGCCCGTCAGTATTAAGTTTAATTTCTTGGTGAGCTTGAACTTTAATAGGGTCTTTTACTCTAGGTCCAAAATGATCATAGCCCCTTGGTGCTCGTCCTAAAAATGTTCCTTTTTCAATAGCATCTTTCATTCCAGGAATAATAACATCTTGTCTACTAAAATTTTCTTTTTGAGCATGAAGTAGCTGTAAAGAGAATTCATTTTCATTTCGTTCTGTAAAGGTATTGTGACCCGTACTTACAGAATAAAGCAGAACATTATATTTCTTTCTTAAACTTACAAACAATTCTATATGCTCTGAGCCCGCTCTCCCAAACCTGCTTGGTGACCATATTAAAATCATTTTAGGACGCTTATTAGCAGTTGTCTTTTTAATAGCATCAATAAGTTCATTTAACGTTTTTTGTGTGTTTATGCGCTTCGAACTTTCGTATTCAGCATCAAATTCTTTAGAAATGATTAATCGATTTTCATTTGCGAAAGATTTAATCCTTTTTACTTGAGATCCAATGCTACCATTACTAATAAATTGCTCTTTAGAAGAAACTCTTGTATATGACCATACCGCAGAATTTTTAAAATCTAAAATAGTGTACTCTTTTCTTTTCATTTTTTACTCATTTAATGTTATTGTAAATCAGACTAGTAAATTGGTAAAGATTAAATGCAATTTCATCATATTGATCTTTTTGAAGTGCTTTAATTGAGTCAGTAAAGCATTCTTTGATTTCTGTTTCAGTTAATAATTGTCGTTCCTGAAGTTCCTGTTTCGACTTTCGGCCCATAACGATATAGGATTATATCGGGCTGTATGTTCAGGGACCGCATTGGTTCTACAGAATATGTCATATTTATTTAATTAGGGTTAATTTATAATTATCTTGAGATCTTATGTCAATTAAAAGTTTAGAGCCTTTAGCTATTTTATTCTCAAGAATATATCTTGCTAGGGCCTCACGGCTTTTATGTTGTTCAGTAAGTGTAATCGGTTTTATATGTTCAGCTTCAAACGCAATTTCAATTACTTTGGGCCTTTTAAAGACTACTATATCTCTTATTTGCTTTTCTATATGAGTAAGATAAGTTAAATCCTTTTTCTCATTACCAAAGTTAACAGCTAGTACTTTAGAAATAATAGGTGCCATAGGCAAGCAAATCATAGGGTGTTTTAGATATACACTACCCAAGTCAAGGATTAGCTTATTACTACCATTGACAAAATTATAATCATTGGTTTCAGAGACATATAGCATAGAGTGAGGAAGGGTTTCTCTTTTAAAAGCAGACTTCACCATATCTGTAAAAGGATTTATGATAGTTCTATAGTAGTTCTCCATTTGAGTTTCATCAGCTAAATTTTTTTTTAATATGTTTATGTTTTTATCAGAGATTTCATGTATTTTATTGTTAATATGAGCTCTAAAAACACTATCAGCATATTTGTTTTCTCTTGGCTTTTGCCAAACAGATTTAGCAAGTTCTGCTAACTGCTCAATAGAAACCCCAAATGAGAGTAACTCTTTAACGATAGATACCCAAACCGCTTGAGATAGATCTAAACGTATCCATTTCGTTTTATTTTCTTTTTTGGTTTTTAGAGTATCTTTTTTTTTATTTTCAACCTCTTTAGGTTGTTGTTTTTCTACAAACGGTACCACAGCCTTGTCTATCCAATAATTAATTTGTCTGGATGTTACACCGAGTTGCGCCGGGCTTATATCTCTTTCATTGTAAATATTGTTTCCTAATTCTATGATTTCTAGTTCATTCATAAGTATAATTTAAAGCACTAAGGTATGATAAAAATTCAAAATAAAAAATAAAGTATTATATTTGTTATAAATATACTACATAAATGCATAATTATAAAAAAACAGAAAGCAATGGAATTAGAAAACAGAGAAACAAGTAATGTGTTAGGTAATACAGAGAATTCACCACCACCAAGACCAATTCCTCCAGCAGTTTGTAAATGTGGTTGTGGGCATACATTTCAGCCTAGAAGAAAAGACCAGATATACCTAAATAAGCAACACGCTGATTTTGGCTATAATCATAATACGAGACTGGTTAAGGATAGTAAACGCAAAACAGTAGAAAGGATATTAAGAAGTAATGACAACGTTCTAAAAAAAAATTTTAAGGCTTATAGACAAGGAGATTGTGCTACTTGTTATTTGAAAGCCTTAAAAGTAGACGGTTTTGATTCAGCCTATTTCATAGGATTAAATGAGCAAGACGGAAAGAAACACCACTATTTGTATAATTATTACTATCATATTTCTGTAAAAGACAATCTAACAATAATCAAAATATATAAATTATGAATTCACCAAAACCCATAGAGGAGCTGCCAAGCTTCATTGAAGAAAATTATAATATACCACAACCAATTAACAATCCGTTGCTAAAATATATTGTTGTAGGTGGGGTGATTATGTTAGCGATAATTATTTCTGCTACACTAGTTAGAAAGAGTCAGCAAAATACTAATGTTATAAAAACAGAAGACAATGGAGACTAAACAAAAGGAAACTTTAGAATTACCAATCACTAGTATTGTGTATACGACTATAGGTGCTTTAATAATTGTAGCTGGTATTACAGCTGTCTTAAGATTAAGTAAAACCATGATTAAAGATATGAAAGCCATGGGATTATAATATTTGCAGATGTAATATCTGCTTAATATCTGAATCATGAGGATGTCGTAAAGATGTCCTTTTTTTATTTTTAAAAATAAAATATAGTTAAATACTTTTAATAATCTTCAATTTATTAAAAAACAAAAAAATCGCCCAATTCACACAATTGTAAATGTGAAACGTCGTAATACGACGTAATGCGTCGTGGAACTTCGTTGAACAACGTTTTAATATGCTCTTTTTATGAGGTTTTATTGATTAAGATATGGTTTGAAAAGGTTTAGATTTAATTAAGAGTTTGAATTCTTGATGAAATCTGACCTAAATAATAATTATTTATAGAGCTTTAAGGTGTCCTAAAAAGGGGAAGCCTAAACATGGTTTAGGAGTTCTGTAATTTCTCCTTAAAAACCAAGAAGAAGACCTAACTTAAAAAATTGGAAACCTTAATCGATTTCTCTTTTAGAATTAGCATCTATTTTTTTGAGGTAAACAAAAATACTCTCCATGTTTTTGAATCATCAGGTTTTAGTCTTGGAGGGCAAAGTATCGCAAAGGAGTTCATATTAACTGATAATCAATTTGAAGAAAAACGAATTTTATTAAAAATGATTAGATAGTTAATGTATTGGGGAGGGATTTATTTAGCCTCATTTTATTCATTCAGATTGAGAATTCTGCTTTTCTTGCCATTTGATTCGTTTATTGAAGTTAAATATAAGTAAATTTTCTTAATTTTTTGAGCAAATGCACTCTACAAGAAACCCCCTATCTATTTAAGACTTTGGATTTTTGTTTTTTTCATGCCTTTTTAATTAGTAATGGAACGGATGTGTTTGCCATTACAGGCATGCGTACAGACCTTGAATTTATTGGGCTCGAAGACAATGAACAGGAATTGGGTCCTGAAGAGACTGAAGTAGTAGAATGTAATCCGTCAAACCAAAGTGGACTGTTTAGTATAAAACTCTAGTATATAGTTTTTATTAATTTTAACCTTTTAAATTTAATAAAAATGGAAGAAAAAACTATTTACTAAGTTTACTTGAAAATATTCCACTTTGGTATGAAGACGTACACCATACCATTTATAGAATGTACTGGAGTGAATGTTCAATTCCTTAAGAGTAGGTTTTACTCCCAGTTCTGAACCTTCTACTATTTTAATAATCTCCATCTTTTCCTCTTGTTTGTATCTTCTATACTTCATCCCTATTTTTCTGAAGTATTGTTTTTTTTCAGAACCCTAAGCTCTAAACTTACCTCCTTAAACATATGGGTAAGCTCTTCATTTTCTCTTTTTAGGGCTTTCACCTCTGAAGTATTTGCCTCCCTCAAAGTATCTCCTTGCAATCTATGTTTTCCAGCTTCCATAAAGTCCTTACTCCACTTGTAGTATGTTGCAGGGGTTATCCCGTGATTCCTGCAAATCTGAGCAATAGAATCTTCTTGTTTAAACCCAGCCAATACAACTGCTATTTTTTCCTCAGAGTTGTAACGCTTTCGAGTTTTCCTTTTTAGTTCTTTTATGAACTTTATTGCACTTGTTTTTTCTTCCATTTTTATTAAATTTAAAAGGTTAAAATTAATAAAAACTATATACTAGAGTTTTATACTAAACAGTCCACTTTGGTTTGACGGATTACAAGCGAAAGCCTCTAACAGTTCACATTGTTGGTTAACTATGGTTAAATTTAATTGCTTAGAGTAGATCTCTCTTAAGTATCTTCTGCATTCAGCATCACTTTTAGTTTGCCTAATTTTATTACAAGTAGAATTATCTATACTGATTATAAATTTATTTATATTCTCCATAATTTTTATTTCATTTGTTTCTGAAATATTTTAAACCAATTTTTTATTGACATTAATTCTTCCACATCTCTATAACTCAATGTAAATCTTAATTTGAAGTAAACCACTTGTAATAGAACTACTCTTGGATAACGATGACGATCAAACACAATTTCAGTATTAAATGAGGTCAAATCTAAACATTTATTAAGCACCCCAAGTTAATGCGACAGAACCGTGGATTGATTTAGTGGTTTTCTAATACCTTCATTGAAGTGCGGGATGATAATAATTAAATATCATAACGCTGTGGGCCTCCTCTACGCATATCTTCGTTTGCAAATTCTTCAAACTGCTTAAAGTTTTCTCTAAATGCATTTGATAATTTAAAGGCTGTTTTATAATATTCTTCATCATTATTCCATGTTGTTCTAGGGCTTAATAATTCAGTTGGAACACCAGGGCAAGATCTAGGTTGTGCTACACCAAACACTGAATGTATATGATAATTTTTGTATGTGTAATCCTTTAAATCCCCATTTAATACAGCATTAATCATTGCTCTCGTAAATTTTAAGGGCATCCGTTTTCCAACACCATATTTGCCTCCGGACCATCCTGTGTTTACTAACCATACATTGACCCCAGCATCTTTCATTTTTTCACGTAACATTTGCGCATATCTTGCTGGATGTAAAGGCATAAAGGGCGCTCCAAAACATGCAGAAAAACTTGGTTTAGGTTCTGTTACTCCCGCCTCAGTTCCAGCAACTTTTGCAGTATAACCAGATATAAAATGATATGCTGCTTGTGCCGGAGTTAATTTAGATATTGGAGGCAAAACTCCAAAGGCATCAGCGGTTAAAAAGAAAATATTTTTTGGGTTTTTTCCAATAGAAGGTTGTTTTATATTATCTATATGATAAATAGGATAACTAACTCTCGTATTTTCTGTGATAGATGTATCCGAAAAATCGATAATACCACTACTACCCATTACCACATTTTCTAAAAGAGCGCCGTTTTTAATGGCTGCGTAAATTTCTGGCTCCTTTTCTTTAGATAAGTCAATTACTTTTGCATAACACCCACCCTCAAAATTAAAAATAGTATTTTTAGAAGTCCACCCATGCTCATCATCGCCAATTAAACTTCTATTTGAATCTGTCGATAGCGTTGTCTTGCCTGTTCCTGATAGCCCAAAAAATATAGCTGTATCTCCTGCTTTACCCACATTTGCAGAACAATGCATTGGTAACGTATTTTTGTAAATAGGAAGAATAAAATTTAAGACAGAAAAAATGCCTTTTTTAATTTCACCTGTATATCCTGTACCACCTATTAAAGCTATTTTTTTACTAAAATTTAAGATTGTAAAATTATGTTGACGAGTACCATCCATTTCTGGATTTGCAATAAAGCCAGGTGCATTAATTACAGTCCATTCTGGATAAAAAGTCTCCAATTCTTTTTCTGTTGGACGTAAAAACATATTATAAGCAAACATGTTGCTCCAAGGATATTCATTGACAACTCTAATATTTAGTTTGTAATGTTCATCTGCACAAGCATAACTATCTCTTACAAAAATTTCTTTTTTCGATAAATAATCTGTTACTCTATTATACAAAGCATCAAATTTTTCTGTATCAAAAGGGATATTGATATTACTCCACCAAACTTGATCCTTTGTAAGGTTGTCTTTTACAATAAAACGGTCTTTTGGAGAACGACCTGTAAACTCTCCTGTATTCACAGCAATTGCTCCTAAATGAGATGCTTTTCCTTGATATCTTGCAATAGTTTCATTATGTAATTGTTCTGCTGATAGTTGGTATTTAATTTTTGAGTTTTTAATACCCAAATAATCCAAAGCAATAGTTCTAACTTTTGCATGTTTCATAAATTTAAAAATTGAATGCTATTTTTTAATTAATTTTTTTGTAGTTGAAAATGTACCTGATTCTATTTTCAATAAATAAAGGCCAGATTTAAGACCAGAAACATTTAAAATGTGCTTTTCCATTCTTGTCTTTAAAACCTCTTCTCCCAATATATTAAAAATAGTAACCAAAATTGGTCTGTTTAGATTTGTACTAAAGTTTAAATAATCTGTTGTTATAGGGTTAGGATATATTTTAATCAATTTATTTTCCTCAACCGAATCAAGAGAAAGAAAATTTTGTAAAAAAAACTGTAAAGCATCATTTGCCATTAGCTGTGGATTATGTCCTACATTAGAAAGCTCATGCTTTTCCCAGTTATATGTTAATCCCATATTTAAGGCTGTGGCTTGACTTGTATTAAAATAATATCGTGCACGTTCTAATCTATGCACACCTTGTTGTGCATCTACAACAGCATTATGTCTTAATCCAGCAGAGTTAGGGTCATTATCATTTTGACCTATATGGACAATTAACTTTCTTAAAAATGCTGTTGTTAAATTTCCCGTTGACAATTGCCCATTATCAATACCATAAGGAAAACTAACTCCTGTCTCTGGTACTGTGTACCAGCCTGCATTAGAACATACAGCAATATCTAAATTACTGTTTGGCAAATAGGTAACGAAACGGTGTAAAAATTGCGCACCACCAGAATGTCCCCAGGCGCTATATGTCTCTTGAGTATTTGAAGCTGCTACTTTGACGTAATCAAATAGTGGGTCTAAAGTAGAGAAAGTCCATTCGCTTTCATTATTAAAAGTTTCTGGACTTGGATTATCTCCATCATCAAAAATATTTGACATTAAGTAATTATCTCCTAACCCTGGATAGTTTGCTGTTGAATACTCTGGTGCAATTACGATAAAATCATTTGCATTAGCCATATCTATCCAAAAATCTCTATGAGCTTCCCCATTTCTATCTGCTCCATGAAAAACCATAAGTATCGGCATTGTTGTCATATCTCCGTCCGGAATGTGATAAAACACTTCAAATGGTGGTCTGTTTAATGGTGCTTGAGGGTCAAAAATAAATGAACCTGTAGTATTTGGACTAAGTATAAGTGGCGGAGCAACACCAGTAGTTGAACCAGGTGAAAATAATAAAGTAGCATTTGCTGTAGTATGCAGTACAAAGTTTCCAGTAATATCTGGACTTCTTGTTACCGATTGATTAGCACCAAAATCAAGACCTGTATCAGAACTGTTAAAAGTTAGAATAACCATGCCAGATGAATCTGTTATTGTGATTGTATCTCCTGCATTTGATAAATTTAGATTACCTGTTGTTGATGCTTCAACAATATCTCCCGGAATTCCTGTTGGTATTCCACCACCAAATAACACATACATGCCATTTGCAGGAATTATTGTATTTGCTGGCACAGTGTGACCAGGTGTATCAGTGCCTGGAAGAAGGTTATAATTGGTTGTATCATAAATCTTGTAGCCACTAATATCCAATGCTACTGAGGAATTATTTATAAACTCTATAAATTCATCTTCTGATGCACTTCTTGTACCATCCCCATTGGCATCACCGGCAATACCACTTGGAGGATCAAATAAAACTTCGTTAATAATTAACTGAGCAGAAAGAGGACAGCTAATTAATGAAAAGAATAAAAATAGTGAGAAAACTTTATTCATAGTTTCAAATTTAAAAATGGACATATTATTTATTTAGAATACGACTTGAATTAAAAATTCACCAACAGTTTGGCTATTGCCATTAGCCACATCAATAGTACTTAAAGCTGCTTGCATTTTTAAATTATTATTATCAAAATATTTGGTGAGACCTAAAGTAAAGCTGCTATAATCAGTTAATAAAGAACTTAAATTAGATTCAAATTCTGGCGTGGCACTTTCGTATCTAAAATCAAAACCAAACCCCTTTTTAGTCACATAACCAGCTTGAAAATTATAACTATCACCCAAAACTAAAAACTCACTTATTTGTTGAGGTGCTAATATTTGTGTTGCTGCTTCATCTGTATACATTAAATCTAATCCATCTGCACTAGCATTGGCATATTCTGCTGATAACGAAAAACCTTTGTATTTCAATAATAAATCTATATATACCTGAGAATAATCAGGTAAATTATCATTTCCATTAACATCGAATAAGAAAAAATCTCCATGACCTTCACCTACTGCGTTGCTTGCGCCTGTATTTTTACTAAAAGCAGCTCCAATGACGAATTTTAGTTTTTGTTCGTGTGCTAAATCTGCACTGAATAAATTGTTGCCTTCTGTAAAATATCCCAGAGGATAAACATCTAAACGTCCACCTATTTTTAAACCACCTAAATCGGAATCTCTAGAATCACTACCAAAAGAGTTACGCCCATCTCCAGACGTCACTGCAACCATCGGTGCAATGCCAATTTGATTAGCAACTTTAAATTTAGACTCTATAAACATACCAAACTCACGTCCTGTATTACTGAGTGTCTGACTCAATAAACTACGATTCGTAAATTGTAGTCTATCCTCTCTATACGTCATCTCACGGTTGTTTACAAAGGATTGTTTCTGACCAAAAGTAATGGTGATGTTATTTCTAGGGTGGTATGCTAACCATGCATCTAATAATGGCTGTGATTGGCTGTAATCTGTTTGGACTAAAAAGCTCACTTTTTCATTAACTGCTTTCCCAGCTAATATGAAGAATGAATTTCGAGAATTAAATGTATTTTCAGCATCTGAGCCCGAATCCTTATTATAGCTGTAAGTAGGTGTAATAAATCCACCTAAATTAAACTGATAATTCCCTTCGTTAAAAGAAAAGTTTAATCCACTTCCTAGATTAAAGCTAGCGTTATTTTTGTCTTCGCTTTCTTGCGCATTTACCAGTATGGCTATACAGGAAAATACAATTAGTAATGCTACTTTTTTCATGTCTCTATAAATTTGCTTCATTATTTTGTTATTCTATAAATTGGTAAATATGCTTCTATTGCTGTTTCAAGTACGCCAAAAGACACAAAACTGTTTGGTGCTTCGGGTTCTAAAACTTCGAGAATAATGTTTGACCTTCTCTGGTCTATATTTATTTTATAAGTTCCTTTTGGGAATTGTATATTCTTGGTTTCAATTTCTGTTTTTACTGTTTGGCGATTCATTTTTTCATATTTTTTTGAATCTCTTTTATATTCTGAAATCTTATATGTTTCTACTTCAATTCTTTGGTCTTCAATTAGTGTTTCAATGATTACACCTAGTGTTTTTAATTTTTTTACAATCTCTGTTTGATTTGCATCAACTAGATAAGCAATTGGTCTTTTTCTAACTAAATCTGCGTGAGACCTTAGTCCATCTCTAATCGTAACATCTAATTCTATAATCTCATTAGTATCCAAATCTATAGTTTCTATGGTTCTCTTTTCAATTGTTTTTTTACTTGTAACAACGATATCATTTTGCTGTTCCGTAGCTTTTTTTATTTCCTTTTTCACTAACATACTATTAATACTCGCCGTCTCTAAATAGGATATTGCTAGTAAAAACGTGGTATGTATTCGTCTTTTAAAAGACGTTCTGCCAATACCAACACCTCTAATTTCAAATAAGGTTGAAATTGTGTTGGTTAACGCATAGTTAGTTGCGCTTGATCGTGCATTTGTTGACCCTTGATTAAAGTGAATTTCGCCCCCAAATTTTCCAGTAGAAATATAGTCATGGTGTTTTAACCCATTCTTGTCTAGTGTTTGTCTCGCATTTTCAACAAACAGAGTATCAGTAAGGATTCTCAAGTTTTTAGGTACGTTTAAATTTCCTGTATATAAAAACATCGCATCATAAAGCGAAGTAATCCCGAAATCGCTAAATTGAGCAAAATCCTTACGATAAGGTCTATATTCATGAAAATCTAAACCAACTTCAGGATTAAAATTTGTGAACGCTTGTTTAAGCGATACACTTTCTTGTGCCATTAATTTGGTTTGATCTCTATTTAAATCCAATCCATTGGCTGCATAGCGATCTTGTTCTAAATAACCATCAATATTCGCCATGGGTACCATCGCAATTTCCACAGTGTTTAAAAGTGCACTATACTTTGGGTTATTTAAAAGTTGGTGAAGTAGGTAAAGCATACCTTCCGAACTGGCAGGCTCATTACCATGTAAACCACCTTGCATCCAAACTTTAATTTTTTCATCGGAATTTGTTGCGGTTAAATGCACCAACGGAATTTTTTTTCCTTTTTGACTTTCACCAATAAAGCTTAGCTTTATTACATTTGCATGCTGCGCTACTAGAGCATTTAAAAACACCATCAATTCTTCATAATCTGTAAAACCTTTTTTCTTTTGAAGTGCAGGTGTTATATTTTCTAAAGCTTCGTACTCTGGAAAAAATGACTTTGTTACTTTTTTAGATTGCGGATTTAACTGCGCAAAAGCCATAGCTGAACAAAAGAAGGTTAATATGAAGATTAGTTTATAATTCATCTTTAAAATGCAAATGTTAGCATGATTCTGGCCAAGTGTTCGTTACCTGGAATAGCTACACCATCGTTATTATTAATTCCTAAACCACCATCAATATAAGTCCAATCAGCTTGAATTTTAGCGCCATAATTTCGAGATAAATATTTGCTAATGCCAATAGTATAATAATTTGGTCGGTTATAGAATGTGGCATTATTTAAAAATGAATGGTCATCTGCTTTTAAGTGGGTATAACGTGCATCGATAGAAATACCATTCTTAAACAAATAACCAGCTTGAAAATTGTAAGCTTCCCCTAACATCATTCGTCCTTTTACATAATTCTGTATATCTTGAATACCATTAACATCAAATGTTGTTGATGTAGAACCATCATTTCTAACACGTTGTGTTATATCACTTGGAACACTTGCAGTAGTTTTAACGTATTCACCAAGCACTGAAAACCCTTGATATTTAAAAAGAAAATCAACGCCATATTTTGTGTAGTCTGGTAATGATTCAAGATCATTTGTATCTAGATAAATAATAGCACCACTTTCGCGACCACGTCTACTACTCATGCCATTATTATGACTAAAATTTGCACCAATGACTAGTTTTGGAGAGAGTTCTCTTACTATATCAGCCTGTCTAAATTGACCAAAATTAGTAAAAAGTCCAAATGGTAAATAATCTATTCTTCCTCCAACTTTTAATCCACCATGATCCTTTTCCAGAACATTACCACCATCTCCATTTGTTAAAACAAAATATGGTTTTAAATAAGACCCTTTTCCAGCTCTAAAACTTCCTTCTAAAAATAACCCAAACTCTCTAATACTTGCAAATGCAGAAGTTACTCGACTTCGTTCCACTAACTGAAGTGTGTTAGATAGCATAAATAACTCACGGTTATCTGTAAATGTTGACCTTTGCCCAAATGTTGCTTTAATTCGATTAGTGATGTCATAAGATACAAAAGCATCTAAAAGGAAATTATTGGTAGACGCATCACCAGCTTCAGAGGTTCCACTTAAGTCAAATGCGAATCTGTATTTAAATCGCTCATTCTTTAATTTACCGTCAAAACGTAACCTAATTCGACGCATTCTAAAGCGGTTTTGAGTACTGTTTTCATCAACGTCTGTATAGGTTTTTGTCTCCATATAAGGTTGTAAATAACCCGTTATTCTCATTGGATAACCATCATTAGTACTAAAATTTAGTCCTTCACCAAATTTATAGGTTTCTAATTTTACCTCTTGCCCTTTAGCAGTTATGCTTAGAAAAACAAATACACAAAGACTCGTTATTTTAAATACTTTCATACTTCTATAATTAATACTATTATTCAAAATTTCCTTTTACAACAATGTTTCCATTTTTCATCATTTGTTGTCCTTTTGCAAATACATCTAAGAGTTTTAAATCTTCGGTAAAGCAGCACAAATCTGCATCGCAACCAACTTCTATTTTCCCTTTATGTTTAAGTCCTAGATTTCGGGCTGGATTTGTAGTAATTAATTTGAATGCTTCTGAAATTGAAATGCCTCCTTCTTTAATCAACAAAACCACTTCTTCAAGATTTTTATCAATTGGTGCTTTTCTAACTCCAATAGCTTTACCAGCATCATCAAATTTGGTTAAACCTGCGTTTCCGTCTGTACTAAAAGTCATATTGTCCATACTCACACCACTTTCAAGCGCATATAAAACCGATTTATATGGGTCAGTATATTTAGATGCACCAGTAGTAATATCAATCATACCACCAAGTTTTGCAAACTCTATAGCTTGGTCAAATAGTTCTTTTGTGCGACCAACGTGTGTTGGTGATATATGTTCTATTGGGAATTTATAATCGTTTACCAACTCGAAAAGCACATCCATTTTTGTGTCTAAATTCCCAAGATGTACGTGAAGGATACCTTTTTTATTTCCTATAAAACCACCAACTCTTACATCGCGTAATTTTCGAACTAATTCTAATGCTGTTGGGTAAGATGATCGTATATCACTTATGGCTATTTTACAACCCAAAACCTTATCTATAAATATCATGTCGCTTTGAATTGAATCTGTAATTGTTACAGAATCTAATCCGTAATAACCACAAAACATATATGCAGAAATACCTTCGACTTCCAAAGATTTTGCTTTTGCATAAAGCGATTTGATGTTTCTTATAGTGCCATCAGTTCCCAATAAACCTAATACAGTTGTGGTTCCACAAGCAATGAGTTCGCTTAAATTAATCTCGGGCGTCATAGATGAAAATCCATCCTTTCCGCCTGCTCCTATAATATGAATATGTTGGTCTATTAAACCTGGTGTGACTATTTTTCCTTTAGCATTAAAAACTTCCGCTTCATTTTTATAAACATCTAAATTATCTGCAATAGCAACAATTTTATTACCAGCAATTAAAATGTCTTTTTTACCTAAATATTTAGGTGTATATAGTTCTGTATTTTGTATTAATTTAATCATATAGTTATATAAAATGATAGATTAACATTACCACTAATGCTACTACCAATGGAATGATGTTGCGCTTTACAATAGCTATTGTTGATACTTTAGCAATTTCTGCAGTTGCGATAATAACTCCAGCTATTGGTGAAACCGTTCGTCCCATTGAAGCTGAAAGTTGCATTGGTAATATAATAGATGTGCTCTCTACACCCAATTTGTTAGCAATTTTTGGGACTAATGGGCCAAATGCAAAGAATGAGGCATTACCACTTCCCATAAGCATTGACGCGATAAAAATCATGACCGTCATTACAACACCAATACCAATTGCACCAAGACCAAGATTTTGAGCGAGATCTAACAAACCATTTATAAAACCAAGACTTATTAAGCCTTTTGCAAAAATATCAGCAGTTATAATTAAGGTCACAACGGTTTTAAAAATGTTTCCCATTCCGTTCCAAAATGTTTTAAGTGAATCGAAAACTGTTTTTATATTTTTGGTTCTAACTAGTTCGTATATCAATGCGACAAACAAACTGATGAACATTGCTGTTGTGGTATCTAATGAAATCGGTACACTAAAAATGCTGAAGATTTTTGAAAAACCAATTAATAAAATAATAGGCAGAACAGGAATTAGTGCATAAATTAATGGTGCATTTAATTCAATTTCTTTGGTTTCTTCTATTTCTTTTTCAAAACCATTTTTTTTATCATAATAACGATTTACAAAGTAATAGGTAATCATCATTACAATACTTAATGGCCAAACGAGAGGAATTTGATAATTTAAGAAGAAGAGGATTGTATCAACACTTGCTATATTTGTTGCACTTGCGGTAATAGCTGATGCTGGACCAATGCCAAAGGCTGTGGTTGCTGTAATTACTGAAACGGCAGATAATCTGCTAACACCTAAATTTACTAAAATTGGAAACATGGATGCCATCAAAAGCAATCCTAATCCTGCTGCAGATGGTATGGCTGCAAATAACAATTGCCCTATTGGAATGACTAATGATGCTGCTAAGTAAGGTTTCTTTTTAAAAAATTTGAGCGGTTTCATCGCAACATATACTAAAGCATTAGAAGCACCTATTTTATCTATATAGGCTACAAAGCCACCAATTGCCATAATCATTAAGCCTACGCCAGCATTGGTTTTGCTAAAAGACTCTTTTATATATCTAAACAAATCAAAGCCTGAGAAACCAGTTGGATCTTTAAGCGTTGGTAAATTATAATTTAAAACTTGAGCAATGATCAGCATTAACAACCCAGACACTAACAATACAGCATGTGGATTGTACTTTTTAAGTAAAAGTCTTCCAGCAACTATTATAAATAATAGTGATATTATGGCTCCTAAATAACTCATTAACTGGTTTTAAAATGAAGTTCCATCTAATTTGGTTCCTGGTGAAAATAAATCACCATTAGCTTCTGGAATTCCTGCATGTTGTACAAAATCTCCTGTAAGGTCTGGATTTCTTGTATAAGATTCATCTGGATTTCCAGATAATGCAGAATTATCAAAAGTGAGCACTACATTTCCTGAAGTATCAGCAAGCGTCATCACATCACCTGAATTGGTTATGTTTAATAACCCTTCAGAAGCTATTTGCACTAATGCGCCTCCAAAACTTCCTGTTGGTGTTCCTCCTCCAAAAAGAACTAAAACTCCATTTGGTGCTAATATTGTTCCTGATGGAAATGTATGTCTTAAACTAGAAGCATCAGACACAGTATAACCGCTTAAGTCTAATTCTGGACCAGAGTTGTAAAATTCTATAAATTCGTCTTCATTAGGATCACGAGTTCCATCTGCATTAGCATCACCTGCTAAGTCTCCAGCTGGATCGTAAAGCACTTCATTAATCATAAACCCTAACCATGGGCAACCATTGTTATCTACTTCACCAGCTTCATTTGGACATAAATCGTTTGCATCTAATACACCATCACCATCACTATCAGAGTCATCGTCTAAAACAGAAATTGTAATTTCTGTCTCTGAAAGCAGAATTACATTTTGCACATTTCCAACACTTACAATAAGTGTTTCTGCACCTTCAACTGTGTTATCTTGCAACCCTGTGAGGGTTACGCTTCCCAAAGTAGTACCAGCACTAATTGTAATTTCAGAAGCACTTACTGAATAATCACTTGATTGTGTTGCAGTACCTGAGATTGAAAGTGGAATTACCAATTGTTGCGTTGCAGCAGAATTAAGAATTGCAGAAAGAGTAATTGTTCCACTAGCTTCACTAAGATTTGTATCGCTAGCAGATAATTCTAATGCTGGTAAGATATCTTCCGTATCGCAAGAAGCAAAACAAAATACTATACCAAAAACAAAAATTGCTTTTTTAAAGAAGTGATAAGATTTCATGTATGAGAAGTATTAAGATTAAACAATAGAGCATTTTAAGAAAATATAAAATGCTCTATTGTTTTTATGTTATTTACCTAATTATTATTTTTTTAGTGCTTGTATAATTGTTTTGAGAAACTTTTAAAAAGTATATTCCAGCATTTAATGCAGAAACATTTAGTTTATTATTAATCAGTGTTGAATTACTAATTAGTTGTCCTAAAACATCAAATACAACAACTTTAATAGTTCCAGAATTTTTACTTACGATATTTACATAACCGTTTGTTATCGGGTTAGGATAAATATTAAAACTATTTGCGATAAATTGATCAACTGATAATGTTGAACCATCTACTAATTCTCCTGGTGAAAAGAGCAAACTAGCATTGGCATCAGTATGTAATGTAAAACTACCTGTAAAGTCTGGTGATCTTGTAACTGATTGATTTAAACCATGATTTATTCCTGTAACAGTACTATCATATAGTAAAACAACATCTCCACTTGGGTTTTCAATAGTGATTACATCTCCGCCATTAGTTAAATTCAATTCTCCTTCCGATGCTGTTTGAACTATTGAACCTCCAAAACTTCCAGTTGGTGATCCTCCTCCAAAAACTACTAACATATTGTTTGCTGGAATTATAGTTGAAGCAGGAAATGTATGTCTTAAGGCAGCTCCATCAGAAACTGTGTAACCACTTATATCAAGAGTTGCATTAGAATTATTATAAAACTCTATAAACTCATCTTGTAATGCATCTCTAACACCATCGCCATTTGCATCACCTGTTATGTCAGTAGCAGGATCATAATGTACTTCATTAATAATTAATGGTATACAACCTGGACTTTCAATATCTACAGATAAATCACAAACACCGCCATCTCCAGTATCACTCACTGAAACTGTTATATCTGTTCCTTCAGTTATCCCTGTAATCGTAATAGTACCTGAAGCAACCAAACTTGGGTCATCACCACCAACAGACCCTGCTGTTGAGGCAATTACAAATGTATTACCATTATCACCTCCAGAAAAATCTATTGAGGCTGTATAGGTATCATCTGTAGCTCCAGATAAAGTAGTGTTACAACTAACAGAGGTTGCTACTAAAACAGTGGTGCAAGTTGCTCCAGTAGGTGTCCATCCAGAACCAGAACCTAAAGGGTAATTTCCTCCTAAAGTATTAAAATAGGCTTCTAGACTTGTAGCCCCAGCCGTTTGGCAAGAAGTATTGACATCTAAATCATCTTCTGCGGTAATTACCCAATCCGAAGGATTCCAAGTACCTAAATCTGGATTTGACAATCTAGTCGCAACGGCATCATTATGATTCCAATTAGAATCAGTATCAAGATCTGCATCTGTTTCAGTTTTTCCAAATTGACTTACAACAACGCCGTTTAACACAATTTGATAACCATCATCACCATTTGTAGAGGTGGTAGTTCCAACGGTATTGGAAGCGTTAAATGTTGTTGATGGAAATTCAGCTTCCATCAATGCAATATCTCGCACGATATAAACAAAAGAGTCTGTAACGGTACCTAAAGCAGAAATATCTATTTGATTAGCTGCCCAAGGTGCACCATTGTTCATGTAGTTTAATATAACTTCATCATCAGCTGTATTTTGTGTGGTATCAGCTCCAAAATTGGCAAAATTGACCGTGCCATCAACATACAGCTCAACGGTTTTAACGTAAGGGGCAGCACAACCAGTCTCGATAATTTTGGTGATTGTCACGTTTTGGGCAAACCCACCAAATGAAATTAATAAAAACAAAATGTAAATTTTTTTCATAATAATTAGTTTTAGTTTAATTAGACACTAAAGTAAAACTAGATTAAAAAGAAATAAGATACCAGTTAACTAAAAAAAAAAATACCAATTAGCATTGTGAATTATAATAATTTGACCATCTTGTTTACTTTTTCTTTTATAATATTTGGTTTTACAGACGAATAACCTATAATTAAACCTTTAAGTTTAGGTTTGCCAACATAACATTTACTTAGTGAAAACACGGTTATATTTTGTTTTTTTAATGCTTCAATAATTTTTTTTTCGTCTTCCACAGAAACATAATTTTTAAATAATGCTAAAACATGAAAACTAGAAAAAGACTTGTTTTGTATGTACATGTTTTTACTTTTTTCATTGAATAATGAAATAAATAAATCATGCCGTGTTTTAGCAACATCAATACTATTATTTATGTGTTGAAATAAATAATTCTTTTCAATAAATTGATTCATAACTACCTGAATTGAAGGTGTAACAAATCTGTGTGAATGCTCTTGGATTGCAGCAACTGTATTCACTAAATATTTTGGAACAATCATGTACCCTAGACGTATAGAGGGATGCAATAATCTATTAAATGTTCCCATATAAATAGTTCTATCTTCAGCATCTAAACTAAAAATAGTTGGAATACTTTCAACAGCATTAGCAATTTCATTCTCATAGTCGTTTTCAATAATTAAGGATTTATTTTTTGCTGCCCAATTCAATACTTCATGCCTTCTTTTTAAACTCATTTTTGTCCCTAAAGGGTAATGATTTGATGGTGTAATATGTGCAACTTTAACCTGTTTTTTTATAGTATTCATTTGAGCAATATCAATCCCCTCATTATCTAAATCTATAGGAATTAAATTAGCTTCAGAACTTTTAAAAACCGAATGTACATTCGGAAAAAGAGGGTTTTCAATTACTACCGAATCATCTTTATCAATTAAAGTATTAGTGATAAGGTATAAAGATTGTAAAGAACCAGAAACAATAATTATTTGTTCATAGTCACATTTAATGTTTCTACTTACATTTAAATAATTTCGAATACTTTTTTTTAATTCTTCAATACCTGTAGAGTTTGAATACGATAAACCTGAAGATTTAATATGACGCCAATAAGCATCCAGAAGTTTTTTCCATTGATTTACAGGAAAGACATCTATTGGTGGTAACCCAGGACGAAAAGCTAAATTGCTATCATGTGGCCTGTTAAGTAGTGAAAAATTATTCAAATATGAAACACCTTTTTGTGAAATAGATGGATATAAACTTTTATTTATATATTTTTTATTGATTTCTATTTCACTATTTCTTGAACTATTATGGTTAACTCTATTTCCCGAACCAGCTTTAGACAAAATTAATTTTTCTAATTGTAATAATTCATATGCTTTATTTGTTGTTGTCCGAGATATTTCTAATTCTTGAGCCAAAATTCGTGTCGATGGTAATAACCAATCATGAGGTAACTCATTGTTTAAAATACATTGCTTAATAGAACGATAGAGTACAACATATTTATTGAAGGGTTTAATTTTTTCTTGATTAAGATATTCTTTATGTATTCTATTTATGGCAAATTTATAATTGGTATTCATAATTTGTAAAAATTGGTATTGTAAAAATAACTAAATAAAATCTTTATTAGCAAGATGAAGTCTCACAATCACGTCCTAAGGATACTTTTTATTCTAAGTATTTTATCTTCTTTCACATCCTGCTCTGATAACTCAGATAATTCAATTAATGGACCCGTAATACTAGACGAGTTTGTTACAGGAGGTGGTTATTTTGAATTTTCAGATTTTCAATCTTTAATTATTAAAACCTATTACCATATACCTATATATGTTACTAATAATACGCCAATTGTTTTCGTTTTTCATGGAGCCGGAAGAAATGCCAAAGATTATCGGGATGCCATGATAGCAAAATCAAATCAATTTAATTTTATTGTTATAGTGCCAGAGTTTTCAATAGCTAATTTTCCTGGTGGTGATGGTTATAATCTTGGGAATGTGTTTATCGATGGCGATAATCCTTCAATAGGCACATTGAATCCTGAAGAAGAATGGGCTTTTTCAGTAATAGAACCCTTATTCGACTTTATAAAGCAAAGCCTTAATAATTCTACACCTAAATATCATATTTTTGGACACTCTGCAGGAGGACAGTTTGCACATCGTTTTATGATGTTTAAGCCCAATGCTAGATTCGATAAAGTTCTATCTTCAGGTTCAGGATGGTATACAGTCTCAAATATGGATATTAATTTTCCATATGGTTTTAAAAATAGTCCACTAGAAGACAATTCTTTTGAAAATTTATTTGAAAAGCAATTAACAATACAAATAGGAGGGTTGGATAACGATCCAAATTCGTCTGGATTAAGACATAATCAATTTGTTGATGTACAAGGATTAAACCGCTTAGAAAGAGCCAATCATTTTTTTGATGAAGCTTTGCAATTATCTCAAGAATATAATTTAGAATTTAATTGGGATTTGTATATTAATGAAGGGAGAACTCATGATTATTTAACTGCTTCAGAAAGTGCAGCAAACTTAATTTTTAATTAATTGAAATATGAAATTAACGAAACAAAATATTGGGCTATTTCTTGGACCAATTATGTTTATTATTATATTAATTTTCTTTCATCCTGAAGGTCTAAATAAACCTGCAAATGCAGTTTTAGCTTCAGCAGCTTGGGTAGCTATTTGGTGGATTACTGAAGCTTTACATATTGCAATTACAGCACTATTACCTATAATACTATTTCCATTAAGCGGTGGTTTAGCATTAAAAGCAACAACTGCTTCATATGGGCATAAATATATTTTTCTCTTTTTTGGCGGTTTTGTATTAGCACTTGCTATTGAAAAATGGAATCTTCACAAGCGTATTGCTTTAACAATCATTAGAATTGTTGGCACGAATGTAGTTCACATTATTTTAGGTTTTATGATTGCTACCGCATTTTTGTCTATGTGGATTTCTAATACCGCAACTGCGGTTATGATTTTACCTATAGGAATTGCCATTGTTTTGCAACTAAAAGATAATCC
>Ga0209715_1000501_pt1 | contig 34022 bp, 21 predicted proteins | sample COGITO_mtgs_1205_2_FD_184809 | JGI IMG/M metagenome (GOLD analysis project Ga0209715, IMG submission 184809) | Pelagic marine microbial communities from North Sea - COGITO_mtgs_120503 (SPAdes) (version 2) | ecosystem: Environmental > Aquatic > Marine > Epipelagic ... | reverse complement strand
CTTTTTTTATGCCCAAAATTGAAGCAAATTTATTTGTGTTTGTTTTTTCATAAAACCAACACTCATTTTATATGAGTGCTTTTATCATAAAGACTTCGAGAGACTCATCGGAGATAATTCCTACCTCTTATACTAAACGGGAGATATTTTAAAATTGTCTACTTTTTTTTAATGTATTTTCACGTTATTAAATAGGTTGTTGATACTTCATTGTATGTTCAATTCTTTCCTTCAGATTTCAAAAATTTCAGATTGTTTATTTCATTGCTCATCTATTTTATATGAAAATCATTTATATCTATAGCTGATAATTTTTATAGTAAAACTCATATTTAAAGCATATATGATAATATGCGATAAATAATTGTACATTATTGGTATGAATGATTTTAAATTTATTTAATATTTACAGATATGAATTTGAAAACCAGTTCACAAATATTAAGAATCCACCCTAAGGATAACATAGTTGTTGCTTTATGTGATTTAAATAAAGGAATAACAATTCAAATTGATGCTAGTGAATTTCAACTTGTTACCAATGTAGCTTCAAAACATAAATTTTCAATTGATAATTTAAATATTGGTGATTCTGTTTTTATGTATGGGGTTGTTGTTGGAAAAGTAATTAGAGAAATTCAAAAAGGTGAATCCATAACAACTTTGAATATTTCTCATCAAACAGAATCATATGAACTCCCAAAATTAAAAAAGCAAATTAAATGGGTTGCTCCGAAACCCTCTGATTTCTTGAATCGAACATTTTTAGGATATCATAGAGATAATGGTGATGTTGGTACCGAGAACAATTGGTTAATTATTCCTCTGGTTTTTTGTCAAAATAGGAATGTTGAAATTCTTAAAAAAATCATGTTAGATAAATTTGGTTACAACAAGTCAGTTAAAGATACTTACAATATAGACGAACTTATTGATAAATATAATTCTGGTGCCTCAGAAAATGAACTTTTGGAGTTGAATTTAATAAAAAGTAGTCATAAGAACATAAACAAGCCCTTGTTTTCTAATGTTGATGGAATTTATTTTTTAACTCATGATGGAGGTTGTGGTGGGGCTACTTCTGATGCAGTTACACTCTGTAATTTGTTAGCAGGTTACATTAATAATCCAAATATTGCCGGGGCAACAGTTTTGAGTTTAGGTTGTCAACACGCTCAGATTAAACTTGTAGAAAAGGCATTAAAACGCATCGCTCCAAACATTAAAAAGCCAATTTACTTCTTAGAACAACAACAAAGCAAATCTGAACCAGAATTCTTGGCAGACGCAATAAAAAAAACATTTATTGGTTTGACTCAGGCAAATAAAGTTTCAAGAACTCCTGCGCCTTTAAGTAAATTAAAACTCGGCCTTGAATGTGGAGGCTCAGACGGGTTTTCTGGTATATCTGCCAATCCAACTTTAGGCTATGTTTCGGATATAATTGTTGGGCTTGGAGGCTCTGCAATACTTTCTGAATTTCCTGAGCTAAATGGCGTAGAACAAGAACTTATCAACCGATGTGTCGATATTGAAAAAGCAGAGAAGTTTGCCAAAATCATGGAGGCCTATAATACTAAAGCAACAGAATTTGGTGCAGGTTTTGATGCAAATCCATCTCCTGGAAATATAAAAGATGGGCTTATTACAGATGCTATAAAGTCTGCTGGTGCCGCAAAAAAAGGAGGTACCTCGCCAGTGGTTGATGTTTTGGATTACACAGAACAATTAATAAAGCCTGGTTTAAATTTATTATGTACTCCTGGCAATGATGTAGAATCTACCACAGGCCTAGCGGGTTCAGGCGCTAATTTAATTTTATTTACAACAGGGCTTGGAACACCCACAGGTAATCCAGCTGTGCCCGTTATAAAAGTATCCACGAATACCAAGCTGTACACTATAATGAACGACATTATAGATTTTAATACAGGCTCTATTATTGAAGGTACAGATACTATAGAGGATTGTGCTAGAGCATTGCTCGAGTTCATCATAAAAGTAGCAAGTGGAACCACACAAACACATGCTCGAAGATTAGACCAAAACGATTTTATTCCTTGGAAACGAGGCTTGTCGCTATAAATTTAAATATATGAAAACAAAATTTTCTTTAAAAAATAAAAGCGCCATCATTACAGGAGGTGGAAGTGGAATAGGTAAAGCCATTGCCAAAACATTTTCTCAACAAGGAGCTCATGTACATATTTTAGATTATGATTTGCAATCTGCTTCAGAAACTGTTGAATCCATTGTAGCAAAGGGTTTTTTAGCTACTGCTTATCACTGCGATGTCTCAAATTTTCAACAAGTTTCAGATATAGTTTTAAATATATCGTCCCATACTTCAATCGATATTTTAATTAATAATGCAGGCGTAGCTCATGTTGGAAATATTGAATCCTGTGAGGAGGAAGATTTAGATAGATTATATAATATAAATATCAAAGGGGTTTTCAATTGTACGAAAGCTTGTATTTCATTAATGAAAACTCAAAATAGTGGAGTAATTTTAAACCTAGCATCCATAGCCTCTTCCGTTGGTATTTCAGATCGTTTTGCCTATTCTATGTCAAAAGGAGCAGTTTTAACAATGACCTATTCTATAGCAAAGGATTATGTTAACAACAATATTCGCTGTAACTGTATTTCACCAGCTAGAGTTCACACTCCATTTGTTGATGGATTTATTAAAGAAAATTATCCAGGAAAAGAATCTGAAATGTTTGAAAACTTATCAAAAACCCAACCTATTGGTCGGATGGGAATTCCACAAGAAATAGCAGATTTAGCATTATTCTTGTGTTCTAATGAATCTAGCTTTATTACAGGCTCTAACTACGGAATTGATGGCGGCTATGTCACACTTAACTCAAAATAAAAATAAATGAAACTTATTAGATTTGGAATTATTAATAATGAAAAACCTGGGGTTTTATTGCCCAATGGAACTAAGATAGATGTATCTGCATTTGTGTCTGACTACAATGAGGATTTTTTTGGTAATGATGGAATAGAAAAACTTCAAACTTGGTTAAATAAAAATCAAGATTTATGTCCGATTGTGGAAGATGCAATCCGATTAGGTGCACCGCTTGCAAGACCTTCAAAAATTGTTTGTGTTGGGCTTAACTATGCCAAACACGCTGCTGAAAGTGGAATGGATGTTCCTCAAGAACCTGTTCTCTTTTTTAAAGCAACCTCTGCTATTGTAGGACCCTTCGATAATATTATAATTCCTAAAGGTAGCACTAAGACAGATTGGGAAGTTGAACTCGCTATTGTAATCGGAAAGACAGCTTCCTATGTAAGCAAAGAAAATGCCATTAACCACATAGCTGGTTATGTTTTACACAACGATGTAAGCGAACGCGCATTTCAAATAGAACGTTCTGGACAATGGGTAAAAGGTAAAAGCTGTGATACTTTCGCTCCTCTTGGTCCTTTTATTGCAACTAAAGATGAGATATCAGATCCTAATAAGTTAAATCTTTGGTTGAAACTTAACGGCGAAATTATGCAAAATAGTAGTACCTCAGACTTTATTTTTAACGTTCAGCACGTAGTAAGTTATATCAGTCAATTTATGACTTTACTTCCTGGTGATGTTATTTCTACGGGTACCCCTTTTGGTGTTGGGCTTGGATTAACGCCCCAAAAATATCTTAAGGATGGTGATATTGTTGAATTAGGGATTGAACATTTAGGTGTTTCCCGCCAAGTATGTAAATCCTATAAATGATCATAGATAGTCATCAACATTTTTGGAATTATGATCCAGTCAGAGATGCATGGATAGATACTTCTATGGGTGCCATTAAAAAGGATTTTCTTCCCAAAGATTTCTTTCCAATTTTAAAAGCCAACACTATAGACGGATGCATAGCAGTTCAAGCTGATCAATCTGAAACAGAAACTGAATTTCTGTTGCAATGTGCTGAAAAAAATCCATTTATAAAAGGGGTAGTAGGCTGGGTAGATCTTACTTCTAACATTTTAGAAGAGCGGCTTAAATATTATGCATCTAACCCTCTGTTTAAGGGTGTTCGTCATATTGTTCAAGCAGAAAGTGATGACTATTTGATGCGTAAGGATGTACAAAATGGCATTGGAAAGCTTTCAAAACACGGTTTAACTTATGATATTCTTGTTTTTCCACATCAGCTACCATCGGCAATTGCGCTAGTTGAAGCGTTTCCACATCAAAAATTTATTTTGGATCACATTGCAAAACCAACTATTTCTATACCTGTTAACGAAAAATGGGAATACAATATCAAACAGCTATCTAAACATAAAAACGTTTATTGTAAGCTATCAGGAATGGTAACAGAAACGATTAATTTTAAATTTAAGGATGACGATTTTAAACCATACATAGATGTTGTTTTTAAAGCTTTTGGTCCTGATCGAATTATGTTTGGTTCGGATTGGCCAGTCTGTCTGTTAGCAGCAAAATATGATAAAGTGTTCAAGATTGTAAATGATTATTTAGAAAACCACTCCGTTGAAATAAAAAATAATATTTTAGGTAAAAATGCAATAAAAATATATAATCTTTAAAAATATGGATTTAGGATTAAAAAATAAAGTTATCATAGTTACTGGTGGTTCAAAAGGGATTGGGGGTGGTATTGTATCTCTTTTAGCTAAAGAGGGGGCCATTCCAGTAATTTTAGGAAGAAATAAGGATAGTATTTTCAAGGCAGTAAATCAATATAAACAAAACGATTTTGAAGTAGGGTTTGCACTTGCAGAACTAACTGATCCTAATCAATGTGAAGCAGCGATTGATTTAATTATCAAAAATTATGGTCGCATTGATGGCCTTGTAAATAACGCAGGGGTTAATGATGGGGTTGGACTTGAAGATGGCTCTTACGATGAATTTATTAATTCAATCAAACGGAATTTAGCACACTATTATCTTATTGCACAATTGGTATTACCGCAATTAAAAAAAACTAAGGGTGCAATTGTAAATATAGGATCCAAAACATCGGTAACTGGACAAGGAGGAACTTCTGGATATGCAGCAGCCAATGGAGGTCGAAATGCTCTTACAAGAGAATGGGCTGTTGAACTTTTACCTTATCATATTAGAGTAAATTGTGTTATTGTCGCAGAATGTTTCACTCCACTTTATGAAAAATGGATAAGTACATTTGAAAATAAAGAGGAAAAGTTAGCTGCTATAACAAGTAAAATACCCCTTGAAAACCGGATGACAACCACAAAAGAAATTGCCAATACGGTAGTTTTTTTGTTGTCAGAGCAATCAAGCCATACAACAGGGCAATTCATTTTTGTAGATGGGGGTTACACTCATTTGGACAGAGCATTGAATACTAATATTTAATTTTATTAAAGTGAGTAAAACTAATAAATATTGTTTGGCATTAGATTTAAAAAACAATTTAGATACAATAGCGACGTATATAAATTACCACCAAAATGTTTGGCCCGAAATTCAAAAAAGTATAAGGGATTCTGGAATTAAGAATGCTGAAATATACAACACAGGAAATCGTTTATTTATGATTTTAGAGGTTGATGCCTCTTTTACCTTTGAAAAAAAAGCAAAAATGGATGCTAAGAATTCAAAAGTTCAAGATTGGGAAAAATTGATGTGGAGTTTTCAACAAGCGCTTCCCAACAGTAATCCAGACGAGAAGTGGGTTTTGATGGACAAAATATATGATTTAAATGCTTAGAAACATATGAAACAACAAATAAATTACAAGTATCCTTCTGTTGACGATTTGCGAAGTCGAGCCAAGGTTAAAATTCCAAAATTTGCATTTGAATACTTAGATGGTGGATGCAATAACGATGTAAACTTGAAAAAAAATACTTCTCGTATAAGAGATGTAGAGCTCAAGCCAAAATATTTGGTCGATTACACACCTCCTAATCTAAAGACAGAGCTTTTTGGACATGAATATGACGCTCCTTTTGGAATTTCACCAGTAGGGTTACAAGGACTCATGTGGCCAAAATCACCCGAAATATTAGCAAAAGCTGCATTTGATCACAATATTCCATTTGTTTTAAGTACGGTTACAACAGCTAGTATAGAGTCCATTGCAGAAATAACAGAAGGCCATGCATGGTTCCAGTTATATCATCCAGCCGAAGAACGTGTAACAAAAGATATTTTGAAAAGAGTAGAAGTTGCAAATTGTCCTGTCCTTGTAATTTTGGCTGATGTTCCTTCTTTTGGTTATCGCCCTCGGGACATTCGCAACGGTCTATCGATGCCACCAAAAATGACAGTTTCAAATATTATATCTGCAATAAAACGACCTCACTGGGCGCTAAATACTTTAATTAATGGACAGCCAAATTTTGAAATATTAAAGCCATATATGCCAAAAAATTTAAATCTAAATCAATTGGCTAAATTTATGGATAATACTTTTTCTGGTCGTTTAAATGAAGAAAAAATAAAAAAAATACGCGATTTGTGGAAAGGTAAACTTGTATTAAAAGGTGCTGAGTCTATACATGATGTTGAAAAAGCGTACCAACTCGGACTAGATGGAGTTATTATATCGAATCATGGTGGAAGACAAGTAGATGTTGGTCAAGCTACTATTGATTCCTTAAGCAATATAGCCCCACTTTATAAAGATAAAATTACTGTAATGATGGATAGTGGTATTCGTGGCGGTGCAGATGTAGCTCGTGTTATGGCAAGCGGTGCTGACTTTAGTTTTATGGGTCGTACTTTTATGTATGGAGTTTCGGCTTTAGGGAAAAAAGGAGGAAACCACACAATAGCGATGCTTAAAACTCAATTAACGCAAGTTATGGAGCAAATGAGCTGTGCTAAAGTGAATGATTTAACAAAAAACTTAATTTAGGATTTATTTATAATCTATTATGAATAAAAGACATCTTTTTTTATTACTTGTTACTTTGCTTATTCCATTTTATGGTACTACTCAAAATGAAATCAAAAAATATATTCCAAGTGAAGAAAATTTAAAGGCTCGAAAATGGTTTGAGGCTGCTAGATTTGGACTTTTCGTTCATTGGGGTGTATATAGTATTTTAGGTGATGGTGAGTGGGTGATGAATAAAAAAAACATTGCAAAAAAAACTTACGAAGTATTACCTTCTCTTTTTAATCCAACAGAGTTTGATGCAAATGAATGGGTGAAAATCGCAAAAAATGCGGGAATGAAATATATTACAATTACTAGTAGACATCATGATGGATTTTCGATGTTTAATTCAAAGACAAGTGATTATAATATAGTAAGTAAAACACCTTACAAAAAAGACATCTTAAAAGAATTATCAGAGGCTTGTCAATCTGAGGGGATTAAATTATTTTTTTATTATTCATTATTAGATTGGTATCAAGATGATTATTTTCCAAGAGGCAAAACAGGTAATGGAATTACTGATAGAGGTGAGGGCAATTGGGAAGATTATATTAAATTTATGAAAGACCAGTTAAAAGAGTTGTTAACCAATTATGGCCCAATTGCTGGTATTTGGTTAGATGGTCACTGGGATAAAAAAGATGCAAATTGGCACTATGATGAAATCTATGAATTAATTCATCAATTACAACCAAGTTGTTTAATTGGTAATAATCATCATGAAAGTCCAAAATGGGGAGAAGATTTTCAAATGTTTGAAAGAGATTATCCTGGGAAAAATACTTCTGGTTTCGGAACTGCATATGATGATGTTAGCACTTATATGCCTTTGGAAGTTTGCGAAACAATAAATGGTTATTGGGGATTTAAATACAAAGCCAATAAACACAAATCTGCTAAAAGAATAATCCTAGACCTTATTACTTCAGCTGGTTATGGCAGTAATTTTTTACTCAACGTAGGTCCAATGCCCAATGGTCAAATCCAACACGAACATGTTGCTACACTTATGGAAGTAGGGGATTGGTTAAGAAGAAATGGGAAAGCCATATATGATACTCTTGCCGGCCCATTTCCACCATCAGATTCTATGGTGTCGACAATTAAGGGAAATAAAATATTTATTCATTTTATAGGTTCAGACAGAAAGACATTTGTAATCCCTAACAAGAACCTAAATATTGAATCTGTTATTCTGTTAAAATCTAAAAAATCAATTGATTTTAGTGTAAATTCTAATTGGATTGAGTTTTCTATTCCTAATGACGAAATAGACGATATAGCAACCATTATTCAAATTAATCTATTCTAAATTATGAAACATTCAAAATCAGTACCAGTAGTTTCAAAAGCCGTTTTAGTTCCATTTATATTGATTACCTCATTATTTGCCCTGTGGGGTTTTGCAAACGCAGTAACAGATCCGATGGTGCAGGCATTTAAAAAAGTTTTAGAGTTGTCAAACTCTCAAGCTGCATGGGTACAAATGGCTTTTTATGGCGGTTATTTTTGTATGGCCATACCAGCTGCATTATTTATGCGCAAGTATTCCTATAAAGTGGGTATTTTGATAGGACTTGGGTTGTATGCTATAGGTGCGCTGCTGTTTTATCCAGCTGCTATCACCGAAGCATTTTGGTTTTTTTGTCTTGGGTTATACATTTTAACATTTGGATTGGCTTTTTTAGAAACCGCTGCAAACCCCTATGCGCTTGCAATGGGACCCAAGGAAACAGCTACACAAAGGCTAAATTTAGCACAGGCATTTAATCCAATTGGACTAATTCTGGGACTTTTTGTAGCTCAACAGTACATATTAAAGAAACTTCAATCAGATGACATCACAGATTTTAACGCCTTAGATGAAGCCTCTAAAACCCTAATCAAAACAACAGACTTGATGGTGATTCGAGACCCCTATGTTATCTTAGGATTGGTTGTTATGGCAGTATTTGTATTGTTTTTGGTAAGCAAAATGCCCAATACAAAGGATGAAGCTTCCAATGAAAATGTGAAGGAAACTTTTAAAAGACTATTTAAAAATAAAACTTATTCAAAAGGAGTTTTAGCCCAAATTTTGTATGTAGGCGCACAAATTATGTGTTGGACTTATATTTATCAATATGCTGAGGGTATGGGTATGGAGAGCGTAACAGCTGGATACTATCAAATGGCTGCTTTTATTTTTTTTACTTTTGGTCGTGCTGTGGGAACCGTATTACTACGATTTATAAACTCAGGTCGCCTTTTGATGGTGTTTTCAATTTTTGCGACTTTAAGTACTCTATGTGTTGTTTTTATAGGAAATATGATAGGTCTCTATTGCTTAGTTGGGGTATCATTTTTTATGTCCCTGATGTTTCCAACAATATATGGGATTTCATTAGGAGGTTTAACTGCAGATGAAAGTAAAATTGGTTCTGCTGGACTTGTTATGGCTATAGTAGGCGGGGCACTGATGCCTAAATTACAAGGGATGCTAATTGATCTTGGTGGTTATGGAGTCAACGATATTAGTATTTTAGGAGTATCTGAAGTTAATTTTTCATTTATATTACCTGCCTTGTGTTTTGTATATATTACTTTATTTGGATTGAAAACATATAATATGAAATGATATATAATTTTTTAAACATTATTTGCCTTACAACAATGCAAAAGACCACCCTCTAATTTCAGAATATACATTAATATATCAGCGTTTGATTAAATTCATACATCGAAATATTCAATGGTTTACTAATGCTAAAAATTAATAAAGATTGATTAATAAATAAATTCCAAAATGATGAAATATGTATTACTATTGATTGCTTTTTCAGTGATGAGTTCTTGTAATCATGAAAAAAACAAAACAACAGAACATTCTAATCCAAATATTATTTTTATTTATCTCGATGATTTGGGTTATGGCGATGTTAGTTCTTACGGTGCTACAGAGTTAAATACTCCCAATATTGATTTTTTAGCAAACAATGGTCTTAAGTTTACTAATGGTTACGCCACTTCTGCAACCTGCACTCCAAGTAGATATGCACTTCTTACAGGGCAATATCCTTGGCGAAATAGAGATGCAAAAATCCTTCCAGGTACGGCACCACTTCTCATTGATACAACTCAAATTACACTACCAAAAATGTTACGCAATCATGGCTACAAAACTGCAGTTATTGGAAAGTGGCATCTTGGACTTGGAACAGGAAATGTAGATTGGAATACTCATATATCTCCTGGACCTAATGAAGTTGGTTTTGATTATAGTTTTATTATGGCTGCAACTCAAGACAGAGTTCCAACTGTTTATATTAAAAATGGAGATGTTTTTAACCTCAATCCTAATGACCCCATTGAAATTGATTACAAGAAAAATTTTTCTGGCGAACCGACTGGAGAGGATTCTCCACATTTGTTAAAAATGAAAGCCGATGCGCAACACAATAGAACAATTGTAAATGGAATTCCTCGAATTGGACACATGAAAGGGGGGCAGACTGCTAGATGGGTAGATGAGGATATGGCAGACGTTTTTCTGGATGAGGTAAAAACATATATTCAAAAGAAGAAAGAACAACCGTTTTTTCTTTACTATGGCCTGCAACAACCGCACGTGCCTAGAACTCCACATCAACGCTTTGAAGGCGCCACATCAATGGGGCCAAGAGGCGATGTAATTGCTGAGGCTGATTGGTGCGTTGGAGAACTTATGAAAACACTCGAAAAAGAAGGATTATTAGAAAATACTTTAATTTTCTTGTCGAGTGACAATGGCCCCGTATTAGATGATGGTTATGTTGATGATGCCATAGAAAAATTAGGTAAACATAGACCAACAGGAAACTTAAGAGGTGGTAAATATAGTCTATATGAGGCTGGAACTAGAGTTCCATTCCTTACCTATTGGAAAGGAAATATTGAAGCGGGTGTGTCTAATGAAATTATTTCTCAACTTGATTGGTTGGCTTCACTATCAAGCTTGGTAAACAATCCTATAAAGAATTTAGATAGTGAAAATCATATGGATTTTTTGTTAGGTAAAACTATGACAGGACGGACCGATATAATTTTAGAAGCAACCTCAAGAACAGCGTATCGTCAAGGCAATTGGGTATTAATACCTCCATATCCCGGGCCAAAAATGTTTTTAACTAAAGGTATTGAAACAGGTAATGGAGAAGAATTTCAACTCTATAATCTAGCAAATGATGCTTCACAGCAAAATAACCTTGCAGTAAAGATGCCCGAAAAAAGAGATGAAATGATGGCAGCTTTTATTTCTATTGTTGGAGATGCTTACAAGAAAACGAACAGACTAAAATTTGATTAATGGGCTATAATTTTTTCATTTTTAAGCCATTCTTTAGTGATATTAAGCCATGAGTTAGTGGGTGCTACTGCATTTTTAATTCCAAATCCATGACCCCCTACATCCATAAGTTGAAGTGTTGTTGAAATTTTATTTTCCTTTAACGCCTTGTAATACTGTATGCTGTTTTCGGGGATTACTACCCTATCATCTTTAGCATGAATTAGTAATGTTTTAGGTGTATCAGATTTTACTTGCAACTCATTTGAATAAAGAATTAGTTGGGTTTTGGTTGGGTTTTCCCCCAATAGACTCTTTCGAGAGCCCATATGAGTGAGCTCCTTACGCATACTAATAACTGGATATATTAGTATACTAAAATCAGGGCGAGAACTTAATTTTTCTAGTTGTATTTCAGTATCTTTTATATCAAAATTAAGCTGAGTCGAAAGAGATGCTGCTAGATGACCGCCGGCTGAAAATCCCATTACACCAATTTTGGGCGGATCGATATGCCATTGGCTTGACCTCTTACGAATTATTTGCATAGCACGCTGAGCATCCATAAGTGCTACCTTATTTTTACAAGGCTCAGGTTCCCAATAGGGTGTTCTGTACATTAACACAAATGCATGAATCCCAAGGGTGTTTAACCATTTTGCCACTTTAATACCCTCGTGTTCAAAAGCCAAGTTCTTATAGCCACCACCTGGAATTATCATAATTGCAATAACTTCCTTTTTTAAATTGATAGCTGGATAATACCACAATTGAGGATTAGTTATTTTGTGGTTTATTTTTTTTATTCTTACTGGTTCAATAGAGTTTTTACTACTATTACATGGAATATTCTCCGGATAAAGAACTATTTTATCTTGAGCATTTACCCACATGGAGATAAACATCCAAAAGCTGATACATAGTTTCATGTTGATTTTAAAAAAAGAGTAAAAAAACAAAGCCAACAAACTATGTTGACTTTGATTTAAAAAAGTATTAATCTATGGGCATTATTTCTTTATTAGTTTTTGGGTTTTAAACCCGGGCACTTTGATAAAGTAAACTCCGTCACTTAGATGAACTAAGTTTAATTGATTTCCGTCATAAACAGATTTGTTTACTTCACTTCCTGCAACATTATAAATAGAAATTTCACTTCCTTTAGAGACCCCTCTAAGTTGCACAATATCTTCAATTGGATTTTGTGACAAGTTAAACGCTGGTAATGAATAAGAATTTACATTTAAAGTATTTCCTTGTGACATAACAACTTTATCAACTAAAAAACCTCTAGTGCCATTAATATTATCTTGAGCATGAATAAAACCAGAAATATCTCCAGAAGTTGCAGCAGTAAAAATAGCATTAGAGATTCCGTTAATGAAAGCTACACTTGAGCTAATATTATCTGTAACATTTATGATACTTGAGGATAAGCTTGAGTTTGAGGCATCACTACCTAAAGTTAACGTAATTTTTAAAACTAAATCATCTTGCTGAAAATTTGTTAATCCTGCTCCACCACTATCAACAGGTGTATTTCCTTGTTTTCTAACTGAAAGAGAACCATCATTTAGTGTAGAAAGCTGAATGTTAGCAATATTTCCAGAGTTAGAACCATTATCATTAAAACCAAATCTCGCAATTAATTTACTAGCTGGTAAGTCTATATTAAATTTGAAATGAACTTCGAAAGTAATCTCAGTATCAGAAACAGTAAATGGATCACCCCATCTTGCCCATGAGTAACCAGCAGTTGTCTCTGCTCTCTCTATACCAGCTGTGGGATTGACAATCCAGTTAGCTCCGCCCCAATTTGAACTAGCTTCAAGAGGTCCTTGAGAATAACCTTCAGCTATTGTAAAGTCAACTGTAGTTTGTGCACTCATTAAACCCACTAGCGATGTTATAAATAAAAAAGTGTAAATTTTTCTCATAATTTTTATATTTAATCTACTACTAAAGTAGGGTTAAGTTGTATAAATTAATATTACAAATGTTCTGATATGTAAAACATTTTTTAAAAAAATATTTAAAATTTTATCAAAACAAACTTTTAACACTCTCCTAAATCAAAAGTCTAATGTCTTTTCGCCTTGATGTCTTAGTTTTAGGCAACCAAAGGTGATTATACTTATGAAGCTCTGAAAGTAAGTCATAATCATTATTAGAATCAATACTCATCTAATTAATATAACTTTATCTTTAAACTATTTGCTTTTAAAAAAAAGATTAATCATATATATCTCCAAATCCTCCAGAACGGAAACCTGTACCAGGGTCAGTAGGGCTATTTGCTTGTGCTTTTTTAGGACTAAGAATCGTATAGGTTCCAATGGCAGTTAAGGCTGCATACTTTCCGTAGTTTCCAATTTTTTTAAGAGCCTCTTTTCTTGAAATCTCTTCTTTTTGTGTGTTTTTTTGCTGTTCCATATTGTAAGAGATTTCTGTTATTGAATGATTATTTTTCTGTTTATAGTTCCGTTTTCTGTAGCAAGTTTTACAATATAAATACCTACAGGAATATTATTCAAATTGATATCATTGACACCGTTTCCTTCAAAAGAAGTCTTCAGCACTGTTTTCCCAAAGATGTTAAACATTTGCAGCTTGGCTGTACCATTTTGCACCCCAACAATTCTAAGGTTGTCAATACTTGATTTGTAAATACTTATGTTATTATCTAAAGCCAAGTCATCCGCACTTAAAACTCCGGATGTGGTATGCAAGTAAAAACGTCCAATACCTGAAAGACTGTTCTCAAGAGTAGCACTAAAATTAGCATCAGTATCTAACAGAGTAAAGGTATTGTCTTGTTTGTCTTCTAGATAAATGTTGATACCAGAAGGGAAGTTGTTTGTGGAAGCGTCTATAGTGATATCTGATCCTGAAACTGCATTGATCCCCACAGGAACAATCATATTTTCATAATTGTTGGGCGGTAAAGATTGTACCTGATAATTCTTTCCTTCACTATCAGCTACTAAATGCGTGTAAATAGCCAATGGATTAGAAACCCCATTAAATAATTCTCCCTCATAACCCACATCAAATCCAGTGGTCATGTCTTCTATATAATATATTTTAGCTTCTCTGGCCTCTGTTTGATCAGAGATTGTTAGATATATCTCTGGTCTAGTGTCAGTTCTTTGAAAAGTACCTCCACTGCTAGCTTGGTTAGATTCAGTAAAGTTAAAGGTACCGCCAGCAGCGTTTGCTTTTACAAAAAATCCTTGAGCAGGAGCGATCACCATAGCATCTCCAAGTGTTTTTACTTCATAAGCTCCAGAACCTGAACCTTGATTCCAAACCCAGAGTGTTTGTGTATCTGAAACAGCACTTTCATTAGCTAAAAAAGTTGCACTTGCAATATGTGATGTGTAAGGATTTCCTAAAAGATTAAAACGATTTCCAACAGAAGAGAGAACAACATCAACGCCGGCATTATCAACATTTAGTGTACCTGTGAAAGAAACTGTTCCTACAGAACTTCTCTGAACGGAATATCCTGTTCCAGCAGAAAAAGTGGCAGTTTCTCCTGCCAGCATATAGTCCCAAGAATCATCAGTAGTTACATATGTTGCAATTCCTCTAGAGTTCGTGTTTTGTATCCCTGAAGCTATACCATTGGCAGTTACATAACTATCATCATACGTTTCTCCTACTACTGGTGATGAAACTAAATACCAATTAGTTGTGGCTAGGGTTCTATTGTAGATAATATCTCCTGAAGAAGAACCATTTACTATTAAAGAACCGCCTGAGTTTAATGTAACAGTTCCATTATTGGTGAAATCATCTGAAACTGTTACAGAAGACGTTTGATCTATAGTTAGACTTCCTCCACTATCAATATCAATATTATTGGCTGAAGCTGCTGTAGAGTTTCCAGCTTCAATTGTTTGACCAGCTGTTATGGAAACATCAGTGTATGATGATGGCACGCTACCCGAATCCCAGTTGGCTGCTGTTGCCCACTGATTATCGCTGGTAGTATTGGTGAAAATACTTGGGAATAATGTATCTTCATTTATCAATTTCACACTTGATACCGAGAAACTTTCAGTTGTAGCACCATCGCCATCTTGAAGGGTAAGTGTTCTAAAAAAACCATACAAATTACCATTAACAGCCCCATTGTAAACGGTTGTACTAAAAATCCCATTTTGGTCAAATGCAGCATCAGTAAATTCTCCGGTTGTTCTATTGATTAGCCTAGCTGTTACTGTAGAGGTTGATGCACTATTACCCAATAAAAAAGATACTTTAACAGTCAAATCTTCATTTTTCCAAGTATCGATAGTTGGGCCCTGACTATAACTTGGTGTGGATTGTAAGTTACCTCCAGCACGTCTTTCCATTTTAAGTTTACCGTTAGTTAGTGCTTTGAGATAAATAAATTGTCTGTCGCTACCCCCTGAAGAAGTTGTCCCTCCTGCATTAAAACCAATTTGAGCAACAAAATTATTAGCAGTATATCCAAGATCACCTCCAAAACTCATATCAACTTCAAAAGTAATTGTTTCACCTTCAGATATTGGTTGAGACTGCCCCCAAAAAGCTTCTGCAGTATTGGACTGAGTAGCTACGCTTTCATTGGTCGTGTTAACATAAAAAAACTGCCCGCCCCAATTTGTATTGTTACTAAGTAAACCATCGGCATACCCCTCTGCAGAGGAAAAATTTGTTGTAGTTTGAGCATTAAGTGCAAAAACGCTAAAAAAAATAAATAATAAAACATAATTTTTTTTCATAATTTTTATTTGATTAGTTAATAAAAATTCATGTTTAATGAATCTAAAAAAAAATATACTTCAGAGGGAAATTAAATAACAGGGGGAATAAAATATATTTAACAATACAATCTTAATAATTTTATATTACTATGATTACTATATATGTTCAGATTTGTAACACATTTTTATTTTTAATTCCTTATTATATTTTTACAAGACGCCATTTCAGTTGAGTTGGTATATTTTCCTCATAAATAGAGTTTTTAATTAATTGTAGTCTATTTTTTAATGAATCCTGTTTAGGAAGAGTTTTAAAATAAGCACCAATACTCTTTTTGATATAATTGTAAAATGGTTTTCCTTCAATTATTTTTAACTTTTTTTCTAAATACTTTTCTTTACCCAAAAGGTTTTTAGCACCGCTGTAGTCCTGAAGGTATTTAAATTCAATAAACGGAATCACTCGTAATTGATACCCAGTCTTGCGATACTCTTTGCAAAGTTTCGCAATTTTTTGGGCATGTTGTATTTGTGGACTATTCAATTGATTTGAAATATTGATGCCTTCATTTAGCTCCTCACTTGAATAAGTATTTATTAATTTTTCCTCAATAAAAAGATCATAGTTACCATCTTTTAGCCCTTTAATTTGAAGTATTTCTTTGTTAAAATCGCTTTGAAAAGGAACCAAAGAAATAGCTTTTTCCAGTGTTTTATTAATAGGGAATGGTAAGCTGTTTTCTAAACAATTAAAAGAAATAGCTTCATTTGAAATTTGAAAATCCTCAACAACGCAGTTTTTTGTTTCAATACGCGGATTTTCATTTAAGTTAATTGAAATTTGAGCTACAGAACTTGGTGATTCAATAGTTGATAAAATTTCATGAAACATAATAAAATGTCCTGTTGTTTCAGGATGAACGCGGTCTTTACCAATTATGGTAAACAATGGATCATTTTGAAGCTTTCGATCCATAATATGCTTCATTTGAGTATTCAAATCTACAAGAGGTGCATCATACCGATTTGCCATTAATTTAATGTAGTTAGAACATTCAATTAGGGCATCATTACAACCAAAGTTATTTTCTTTTTCAATTTTAGAATACTGATCGTAAATTGTTGGTGTAAGGAAAATTGGAGTTACTTCTGATGCTTTAAATTTCTCCACTAATATCTCTGTATTTTGTTTGAATAAATCTAGCGCATTCTTTCGTTTTTTTATTACCTCATCAGAAGCTTGACCTTCAAAATACAATGTTCGTATCACGTCATTCATGCCGGTCATTAAAAACACATGACTTGGGTTATGTATTAGTACATCGTCTTTAAATCGATAACTCATACCCTGAGCGTTATCTCCAGAAATACCACAGTTATGAAAAGAGAGTTTAAGATGTGGATAGCGAGTAGCATAAAAGAGTTGCAGAAATTCGTGAAATTGCCCACCGTGAGTGATACTATCCCCTAAAAAACAAATAGTGTCTCCACTTTCAAAAATTTTTGAAGTATTTTGTTGGGCCTTCAGTTCTTGTGAAATAAAAAAAATGAATGCACAAACATAAAAGAATAAAAAAAAAGACCTAACTGACATCTTTTTAATGTTTAATGATTAGCCTAAAGGAGGTATTATTTATTTTAACAAAATATAGTCCATCAGCGATTTGTTCTATATTGATTGGAGAGCCTTCATATTTCCCAGTAAAAACCCTCATTCCGGATACTGAGTAAATCGAAATTAAACTATTTATTTCAGCATTCAAGATATTTAATCGACCGGTTGTAGGATTAGGATATAATTGAATTTTTTTGGTATTTATATCATTTGCATCTATTGCTAGTAAAGGTAAATCATATGTTTCTACATTTAAAACTAAAGAACTCAAATGGCCATCAGTATCATTAAACGTGATTGAAACAACATTATTTTCTTGAACGATGTCTATGGGAATAGGAATATCTATTGTTCCAAAAAAATCATCTCTATCTCTTTGATCGTATCCTTTCCAGTTGCTAGGTACATTAATAGATATTCCATTAAAGGTAATGTCCGGTGATTTAGAGCGATCATGTGTTCGCCCGATACTCATTGAGAGAGATGCAAATCCGGAGTTTCCAGTCAAGTTAACGTTGTTGAAATTATAATTAATGGAATTATTAGCCTCTATAGCCTGCATATGATTTGTACTATAATATCGCTGTTTTTGAATTTCGTTTTCACTTTCTAAAGGCTCCAAAAAGGTAAGCTCCATTATCACTGTTTCATTTTCTTTTAGGGTGTAGGTTTCTAGAGGTTCTGTAAAAGATTGAATTGTATAATCAGCACTAACATCTTGGTTAATGATTAAAGATTTAACTTTCAACTCTGAAATATCAGGTAAAACGCCATTAAAGTTTAAATTAATCGGCTGGTCAAAATCATCTAGATTGTTTAATGCGATGTGTAATTTGTTTGAGTCAATAAAACCTTGAGCTAAGACGTCTATATTGTCTGTGCGAATCAAAACCCTATCACCAGAAACATCCTTCCACAAGTCATAAAAATGAATTCTCTCAGTATACTCCCAATCCGTAACTTGATCCATGGGAACACCAATAGGTATTGGCTTATATAGCACAGCCTTGTAGGGCATATAATTATTTTCTTCTGTTATATGCCAAATTGATTTTCCAGTAGTAAATGGAATTGCAATTTCCATTCGATCTGTTCTTTCCAAAAGTCCAAAAAGTATCGAGTTTTGAGAACGTATCGATTGTATATTATTAATATCAGTGTAATCGCCATTTACAATTCCACCAAATTCAGTAATAGCATGAGGTTTAATAATTCCCCATTTAAAATAGCTGTAAGTTTCTATCAAATCTAATATGGCATCCATATTACTGCCAGATCTTCGAGTGTCTTGACCAATCTGATTAATTCCATCGTAAATATGTGTTGAAAAGACATCTACGTCCTGACCAGCTTCATCCATAAACATTTTCATGTTTTGATTCCAAATAGAAAAATCATTTTTTTCAAATGATGGGAATGCTGCAGAATAACCAAGTATTTTCATGTTGTTTAACTCAGGTGTAGCATGAATTTTTTGTGCAACATACTTAAAAAATTGAGTCATTTCTAGTTTTACTCTGGCCTCTGCAACAGGATCAAAATCTGGCTCATCATAAAAATTTCTTGCATTTACAAAAGGCTCATTCATAGGCTCGTAATATTCTGGCCTTAAATATGTATCCACATAATTCTTAAAGTATTCAACAGTCCAATCAGCAAATGGTATAGGGTCAAGACCTTCTTCATAGACTTTATAGGGGTGGTCAGTGGCAACATATCTTCTCACTTCGCGCAATTCTGTATTTCCAGAAAGTGGGGGTGGGTAAATACCAACTTCATCTTCTCCCGTAATTTGCATGGCAGCTGATGCTGGTGACCAAAATTCTCGTCCGCTTTGACTCACATTATAATCGTTGTAAAAATAAGGTTCTACATCATTAAATCCTGCGTGAATATTAAAGTATTTACTACGATCTAAAGTTGAAATCTCTCCAATAGTTCTTTTGATTTTTGGAAAGATATCTATGTTGGTGGTTATACTAACTTTTTTTACATTGATAGATGTTAAGGTATTTCCTAATTTAAAAGATTGTGCATGGAAATATCCAAAAATATTTGATGTTGCTGCATCATATACTTCATTGTCTATACCATTATAATTGCCAATACTTGAAAAAGTTCCATCAGTAACATTAAGAAGACTAGCAGAAATTATAGAAGAGGCTGCATTTTCTCCTAAAGTAAGCGATACGATAATCGACAAATCATCTGATTCTCCATTAGTTCCCTGACAATCAGACAATGGCAGAGATGTTTCTATACTTAATGGCTGAGTATTGCTATTATTTCTAAGCTGAAGAGAGCCACCAGGGTTATCTTCGTTATCGGTTGTTGTAGATAGAAATACTCCTGCAGTCACAGGAGTTGAACTACCTACATCACTTGAGGCACTAAATCCAATTTTTATCAATGGATTGTTTTGAACAACAAACTCTCCGGTAAAATTTAAATCAACCCTAAAAGTAATTTTATCACCAACTCCAGCCATAGAAAACCCTTGCTTCCAAGCTGCTCTTTTCCACTGACTTGAAGTAGCAACTATTCCTTGAACTGCATCAACCATCCAAGTTGATGTTTGATAATTTGAATCCCAGTTGGGTTGTGTATATAATGGACCGTTAGTAAAACCCTCATCTGCCGAAAAGTTGACTACGTTTTGACCATAAGCAAAGTGGGCTCTAAATGCTGTGAAAATTATTAGGAAATAGATAAGTTTTGTTCTCATTCAGTATAGGGCTAATTTATTATTGTTTCTAAATCTAATATGAGAGAACTTAAATGTCCTCCATCATCTGGAAAAGAAATTTTAATAGTATTATTTTTCATAATAAAATCCATTGGAATTGGGATATCAATTGCCCCAAAGAATTTTTTTCTATTGGCTTGGTCATAACCTTTCCAGTTTGATGGGACCTTAACCATTTCTCCATTGACTAAAATCAGAGGAGTTTTTGATAAATTATGCCCCCTACCTATACTCATACTTAGTTTGGCAAAACCAACTCCAAGGGCAACATCATTAAATTCAAATATCAATTCATTACCAGCTTTAATTGGAACTAAGTAATTTTTACTATAATAGCGTTTGGATTTAATTTGATTTTTGAATGTAATAGTATTATTTAGATTAAACTCTAAAACTATCGTCTCTGCAGAATCTATAGAAAATACATCAGGGACACTGCTGATGGTTTTTTCATAATATCGAGGAAAATTCTCCTTATATATAGTTAATGACTTTACCAATAAATCTTTAACTTTAGATTTTATGGAGCTAATATCTAATGCAACTTGTTGTGCATTATCGTCCAAGTTATTTAGTGCTACATACAGTTTTTTTTCATCCAAGAAGGCTTGAACTTGAATATCTGGATTTGAGGTTGATACGAAAACCCTTTTTCCTTGAATAGCTTTCCATAACTCATAAAATTGAATTCGATTGGTGTAAACCCATCCTGTAATTTCTTTTTTAGGAACACCCATATTTTCTGGCCTCCACAAGGCAGCCTTGTATGGTAAATAATTATTTATTTTTGTAATATGCCATTTAGCATTATCTGTTGTAAAAGGGATTGAAATTTCAAGTCGATCTTCACGGTCGAACAACCCAAATATCATTGCATTTTGAGAACGAATTGATTGCACATTACTAATTAATGAGAATTCTTTTTTGGCAATACCACCATACTCTGTGATTGCATGTGGTTTGATTATGCCCCAACGCTGGTAAGAGTATGTTTCGACAAGATCCATAATGGCAGAATTGTTACTTCCTGAACGTTTGTTTTCTTGTCCAACTTGATTAATCCCATCATAAAGATGGTAGGAAATTGCATCGAGTTGATCACCGGCAATATCTAAAAAAAGGCCCATATTTGTTTTCCAATTTTGAAAATCTTTTAGCTCGAAAGAAGGCCAAGCAGCACCATAGCCCATCACTTTAATTTTTTTTAAAGCAGGATCTGCATGGATTTTTTCTGCCAGAGCTTTAAATAGCTTTGACATTTCTGTTTTAACTCTGAGCTCCGCTTTAGGGTCCCAATCTTTTTCTTCGTAAAAGTCTTTAGCATGAACAAACGGTTCGTTCATCGGTTCATACCATAATGGCCTGTTATTTTTTTTTGTATTTTTAAAATAGTTGACTGCCCAGTTTGACGCTACCTCTAAGTTGATACCTTCTTTATACAGGTTTCGCGGGTGCTCTGTAGCAACATAACGTGTCACAGCTAACGATTTGTCACTTTTTTTACCATTAAATTTGGGATAAACACCAACTTCTCCCATCAATTTTTTGGCCTCTATTCCAGGCCCGTAAAACCCTCTTCCTGATTGTTCTACGTTATATTCTTTATAAAATGATTCAAGTAATGGTGTTTTACCTGGGGCGTGGATATTAAAATATTTTGATCGATCTAGCTCAGAAACCTCCCCAATAAACTTTTGAACAGTAGGCTCAACAATCACCACATTAACTTGAGCAGTTATTTTATAACTTAAAGAGATCATCAATAAAAAACCTAAAATATTCAAATTATGATACATTCCTTAAATAGTTTTTAGTGACTTTATTAATTTTTTAAGTGTTATTGAACTTCGTAAATCTTAATATCATCTATATAAGCAATTCCAATTTTTTGGAATCTAAAAGAAAAGAAATATTGTCCAGAGACATCAGGACTCCAAATTTTTACTGCTTCTTTATTTACCGTTACCCATTGATTCCTAGGTAAACCATTAACTGAGGTCCAAAATCCCTCTCCCACCCATTGATCTGAACGAATGACCTCTGGGAATATACTGGTCGCTGTATAATTTGAATCAATCCAAATTTTAAATTCAATGGTGTAACTTTTACTACTGTCTAAATCGAAATACGCTTCAGTTGTTTTGCTGTAAGCTCTACATCTAGCGTCTGAGGTTGCCTCCATTTTCATGCTGTGTTGACCCGAAGCAGGATTATCAGTTGGGTATGTAATTTCTCCAACATTATCCCATTGCCAGTTTACATCCCAACCCAAGCCACCATCTTCAAACCCATATATTTCTGGGTTAGCAATACTATGAAGCGTGACCATATCATTCGTAAATGCAGGGACAAGGACGCCATTTGTTCTAGCCAAGTCACCATTACCATCATAACTGAGTGTAGCAGAGGATAACAAATTAGGATTTACACTTGGAGTAATTTTTACAACTCTGTTGTCGTTTGAGTCAACAATAATACTTGTAATTTCAACATTATCACCATTTACTGTATATGAGAAATTATTTGATAAATCATTACTTGACTGAAGTGGTAAATTATATTTTAAATCAATTACACCTTCTGCATCTTCAATAATACTCATAATTGTTGGAGGTTCTAAGTTTTCAGTAATATTTACATAGTTTTGTAGACGAAGCGTATCTGCAGCGCCAGTTGGATATTGTCTCCAGGAAATTAGCTCAACATCATAAGTGCCAATTGTTGGGTAGGTTACTGAAATAGTACTCACATCATCATCTTCATCAATACTAATTCCACCAGCTGAAGAGGGGTCACCGCCTTGGAATGTCCATTTTCTTCTATTTGGACTACCTATGGACACATCTTGAAATGTGATGGTACCGCCTTCATACATTGTTATTTGTGTTGGCGTTTCTTCATAAAAACCTGAATCTAAAGAAATCACATCAAAATTTGTTTGAACATAATCCAAAACAGTTATATTGAAAGTAGTATCCAATACTATATCAGAGTTTATAAATTCATCTTTTAAATTCACTTCAAACTGACCAGGTTCGTCAAATTGTACTTGAATAAGTTCAACTTGAGAGGGATCTCTTCCATCAAGGTTAATTATGGAAGCTGATTCTGGAATAGTCCACGTTCTATCAGTCACTCCTTTGGATAAATCCGCAAACGAAGCAAAATCACCCCTTTGAATTCTTTTATCACCGGAAGTGGCTAATGCGTCCGAAAAATTATTATATTCAGGTATCGTATCATCTTTTTGACAAGAAATAATTGTAATTACAATTAAAACTAAAATTGATATTTTTCTAAAATGTATTTTCATAATATTTTATTTTGATGTCTTATTTATAGAAAACTATTTTTTAATTGAAAAGGTTGGGATTTGAATTTTGCTCAGTCGATGGAATTGGAAAATAATTATGTGTTCCTGGCTGATAAGCTTGTGAAGCATCATTAAATTCTTTTAGTGCTGTTTCTTCAGTAAAGTTAGTGTGAATGTTAGGATCAAACTCATACAAATTTTTCTGAATTAGGACATAGCGTTTTGAAGCTAGTCGATCATATTGTTCTTGTACCTTACCCCATCTTGTTAAGTCTTCCCATCTTGTGTCATGCCCTTCAAACATAAGCTCCAATGGCCGTTCTACCCACATAATCTGCTCCATTAGACTTTCTGAGTTATAATCAGCTAAATTAAGTAAAACAACCCCAGCTCTATGCCTAATGTCATTTACTTGCTCTATGGCATCTCCTATATTATTTTCTGACTGCAGTAAACACTCAGCATATAAAAGTTTAATATCAGCCAATCTAATGGCTCTTTCATTGATACCAGAAATGGACTGATCGCTTTCTGTGAAAAGCGTCCAATTTTGGAATTTTTTTAAATATGATGCTTCAAAGTTATTATACCCTCCACCTTGATTTGATGGTCTTTGGTATAGAGTGGTATTATCATCATCTGCAATGGCTATTGACACAGAAGCTCTGATGGAATAGTTGGCAGTACCTGTTCTATCGGCATTGATTGGATTATTAATATCCATTTCATCATTTTTAAACAGCATGGTCATATAATACGAAGGCATAATGGTTCTATATCCACCACCTTGAGTTGTGGCTAATGTTCTAGCTCGAGATGTAGCTTCTGAGCCAAGTGGTCCATCTGCTGCGCTGCCAGAGGTGCCTTGACTTAATTCAGTAGAAAATGAAACTTCAAAAATAGATTCGCTATTCATTTCATGCTCTTCATTAAAATTATCTCCAATATTGGCTGTAAGACTGTACAAATTACTATTAATTATTTCTAGGAATTTATCTTTAGCATCTGTGTAATTATGTTCATTGATATGTAATTTTCCGAGCATCGCAGCTGCTGCCCCCCAAGTCACTCTTCCTATGTCTTGACTATTTTCGTATTGCTTTGGTAAATTATTATATGCAAACTCTAAATCAGAAAGAATTAAATTATAAACATCCTCAGCAGGTGAGAGAGGTTTATAAAAATCTTCACTAGATTGAGGAACAGTAGTGTGTATAATCACACTGCCGCCATTGTATCCTCTGTACAATGAATAGTAATAAAAGCCTCGTAAAAACCTTGCCTCAGCTTCAATTTGAGTTTTTGATGAGGAGGACAATTCAATGATATTTATATTGGTAAGCACTTGATTGGCCCGATATATTCCAATATAACAATCCCTCCATCGTTTTTTAACTATATCTGAGTTTTCATTAAATGCCAATTTATTAAGACCGATAGCATTGGCGTTCCAGTTATTGGGTCTACCCGTATCTGACCTCACAGGGTGTTGTGATGCAGAAGCTCCTCCAAAAAGGCCATCGAGTTGCAATGCAGCATAGGTTGCAGTTAATCCTTGTTGAAGATCACTTTCTGAAGACCAGAAAGAATCTGCACTTAGATTATTAGGGTTTTCTATGTCTAGTCGATCATCACTGCAGCTGAAAAAAATTGTAAATGCACTTATTAAAAGTATGTGTAATTTTTGTTGTTTCATTTTTTATTTTTTAAAAAATTAAAATGTAATTGAAATACCAGCACTGTATGTCGCTGAGACAGGGTAATTCCCTCTGTCTAAACCACCGTTAAACGGGTTGCTACTGCCCGTCTCAGGATCAAATCCAGAGTATTTAGTCCATGTAATCGGGTTTTGAGCATTTATATATAATCGAAAATTTTCAATTCCAATTTTATCTACTAATCTATCACTCAGAGAATATCCAAGAATTATATTTCTAACTCTAAGAAATGACCCATCTTCTAGGAAATAATCTGTTGAGGTTTGAACATTAGGATGTTCAATATTTGAACGTGGTGTTGGTATATTGGAAGTTGGATTATCATCCGACCAACTGTTCACCAAATCCCTATGTCTTTTGGTGCTATATGCATATTGTTTTTGGCCATTATAAATGGTATTTCCACTAACGCCGAAAAATTGAACGGAGAAATCAAAATTCTTGTAGCTGGCATCAACATTAAATCCAATTTCAAAATCTGGTTGATAAGACCCTTTGTATACTTTGTCATCATTATTTAGTTCTCCATTTCCATCTGTATCTACGTACTTTAAATCGCCTTTTTGTGCATTAGGGTCTAGGAGTTGGTATGCTGCAAGTTCTTCATCTGTTTTAATGGTTCCAGCAGTTTCAAAAACTTTAAAAGCACCCACAGGCAATCCCGCTTCCAAGACAGCAACAGGTTCAGTTTGGTTTACTCTAATGATATTTGGATAACCATCAAAAACAACTTCACCTTCTCTTGAAAGTTTTACAACTTTATTTTTATTCTTGGTGAAATTTGCAGAAAGTTTAGTTGAAACTGGCCCAAATTCTTGGTTGAAAAAAGCATTGATTTCAATTCCACGATTTCTAAGATCTCCAATATTGGTCAAAAAACGGTCATAAGCCTCCCCATTAACAGGTGTTGAACCTGCTGAAATAGGTGTGGTAATAGCCAATAGCATATCTTCTTTATCTTGTTCATAGGCATCAAATTCAAGGCCTGCTTTACCGCCTTTAAATTTCAAGTCTAATCCAATATTTTTACTAATATTTGACTCCCACTTTAAATTTGTGTCAGCATAGCCAGGTTGTGTTAACCCAGATATTAAGCTAGGGTCTTCACCCAAAATATAATCCACATTAGAAATAACGACAGGGCTGTAACTGTATGGAGGAACTCTATCGCTTCCAGTTGTGCCATATCCAAGGCGTAATTTTGCCGTAGATATGGTATTTTTTAAGTTTTTGAAGAAAGATTCGTTAGAGAAAGTCCATCCCGCAGAAATAGAGGGGAAGGTACCGTATTTTTGGTTTCCAAAGTTACTTGAGCCGTCTCGTCTTACCACAAGACTTAAAAAGTACTTCCAATTATAGTTATAATTAATTCTTCCTATGTATGAAATACTTTCTGTTTTGTTTATTATTTGTGTACCAACAATCGGTTCACCATTTCCTAAAACAGGGGTAAGATTACTTGTAATATTATTGGCACCTGTTCGATAAAACTCGTATTGAGACGATTCATAAGTGTTGCCAGCCAAAAATTTCAGATGATGTTTTTTAAAGCTTTTACTGTAGTTTAGAGTAAATTCATCAATACTCCTACTGCTTGTCGCATTACCCAATCTAAGTTGAGCATTTAAGTTGCTGGCTCCAAGGTTAATTTCTCCCAGGTCATTATAAACCTCAAAACTGGGTTGAAAAAAGCGATCTTTTTTATTATAGTAAGATCGTCCGATATTTATTCTAGCGGTTAACCCTTCAATAATTTCATATCCAAGCTGTATATTTCCATTGTAATTATTGATTTTATTGGAACTTTCTTGTTTTAGTTTTCCAGCAAAATTAGAAATCCTTTCCGTATTAGTCTGGTCCTCAGAGTTACTTTCAAAAGCATCTGCATTAAGATCAAAAGGAGGCCTGTAGGGAGGTAGTCTCACAGCATCATAGATAATACCGTAGGGTTCTCTTGTTTGTTTACTGAAATTAACACTCAGATTAGCCTGTGCTGTAAATTTACCCTTTGTAAAACCTGTGTTACTTCTCAAAGAATGTTTATTAAAATCAGAATTAATCAAAGATCCTGTTTGATTGAAAAATGTTCCAACAACACTGTATGTCAACCCATTTTTCCCTCCACTGACATTTAGAGAGTGGTTTTGCATAGGTGCTGAATCTACTTGAAGCAGCCCCATCCAATCTGTGTTGTATTCTAATCCATCTGGATTTTGGTCAAGAGGGTTAAAGTTAATATCATCATATCTATATAAGATGTCATTAATGTAAAGGGCCTCTAAAGTATTTGCTAGTGGAATGCCAGATGTAATGTTTTGAACTCCAAAATATGAATCCAAACTCACTTTCATTTGGCCTTCTTTACCTTTTTTGGTGGTAATCAAAATCACACCTCCAGAGGCTCTTGAGCCATAAATTGCTGCTGAAGCCCCATCCTTAAGAACTTCTATAGACTCAATTTCTTGAGGAGTTATATTCGGGTTTTCAATGAAAGTAACCCCGTCAACAACATACAAGGGGCCTGAGCCTCCGTCTTGAAAAGAGGTAATTCCTCGAATAGTAATCGTAGCATTTTCACCTGGTGCAGCGTTTCCTTGACGAACGCTGACACCGGCCATTCGACCTTGAATAGCGGTGGCGAAATCTGAGGATTGTGTTTTGCTTAAGTCTTTTGACTTTACAGATGAAATTGCGCCTGTTAACTCACGTTTTTTCACGGTGCCATATCCAACTACAACAATTTCATCTAAACCCGTAAGACTTTCTTTCATCAAAATATTATGTATTAGTTCAGTAACCGTAAGTTCTACTTCTTCTAAACCAATAAAGCTAAAGACCAAAACTGTCCCTTTAGAAACCTCAATAGTATACAGGCCATTAATATCTGTAGAGGTTCCAAAAGATGTTCCTTTACTAACAACGGTAACTCCTGGGATAGGCTGTCCATCTTCTTCACTTATAACAGTTCCGGTAACTTTTAAGTTTTGACTATACCCTTTAAAACTAAATAATAAGAAAATAAACAATAGTAAAATATGTTTAATGGTACATTTATATATATTAAAATTACACTTGTTCAAATCAATCATAGTAGTGTTTTTTCAAAATTTTATTAAATTATAAAAATCATCTATGTAAAAATAAATTAATTAAAGTCCTCTTTTTAACAGGAATGTTTATAAATACATCACATATGTTTAATAAATAGTGTTAATGAAAATTTTTACATTAATTTTAGTATTCTAATGTTAAAAAAAGTGTTTCACTTAAATTTAAAATTATGAGATACAGATTCGAGGTTGTTCTGCTTTTGTTTTTAGTTTTATTTTCAGCATTCAGTTTCACAACATATGAGAATCTAATTTTTGAGAATTTAAATTCCACAAATGGATTATCTCAACATGATATTAATTGTATTTTACAAGATAAGGATGGATATATGTGGTTTGGAACCAATGATGGTCTTAATAAATATGATGGTTATAATTTTGAGGTTTTTAAACCCTTAAATAATAAAAAATCCAGTATATCAGGAAGAATCATTCAGCAAATAGTGTCTGATTTTAATGGTAATCTCTGGATTGCTTCTCTTGATGGTGGACTAAATTATTATAATTCAGAGCTAGAAACATTCTTTAATTTTAATGAAAAATTAAGTCAATTTGGAAATTATGTTAATGATGTAACTATATCCGATGATGGAATTTTATGGGTTCAATTTAAACAAAAAACATGCTATGCTGTTCTTAAAGAAAATATTGATGAAATGGAATTTCATGTTCTTTTATCTGAGAATATAAACGGCCCAGTTGAAAAATTAGGAAATAGAATTTTGACAAAACAGAAGGATGTGTTTTTTTTAAGTACTCAAGTTTTATATTTATTAAATTATAAAATAATTGACGATAAAATTACAGCTCTCGATTTTACTAAAACTAAAAACACAAATTTCATTTCCCAGCTTACAGACCCCAATGGTATAGGATGGGAACTTTATAATGATAAAATTAACTATATAGACAATAATAGTAAATTAAACCTCTCAAAAAATGTAAATAATTTATCAAAACGTTTTGGTGTTTTGGACCGCAATAATAATTTATGGTGTGTAATTGATGAAAAACTTTCTAATGTTTCCAAAAATGGAGAGGCTCTTCTTGTAAAGACTATTGATTTTGAAAAATTGGAAATTGAAGGTCTTAAAAATAATTCTATCAATTGTTTGTTTGTTGATAAGACCGGTAATTTATGGGTAGGTTCAAATGGAGGTGGTATTTATAAAAAAACAAATAGTGATTATCAGTTTAATCATTTTGTTAAAAAAAAAAATGAGAGTAGTTTAAGTAGTAATAAAATTAGAAGTTTACATGAGGATCAGTTTGGAAACTTATGGGTTGGTACTGAGGGTGGTGGTGTAAATTTTCTCTCTAATAAAGCTAAAAATTATAATTCTTTTAATTCATTTACTTTCTCAAAGGGGTCGAGAGGTTTAACTTCTAATAATATTTTTTCAATAACTGAGAATATTATTGATTCTAATAATTCAATTTTGTGGTTTTCAACAGAAAATGGAGGGTTAAATAGGTTGCTTATTAACCGAAATGATTCTTTCACAGAATTTAAATTTAATAAATTTAATATTCCTACAAATGATGGAAATAATATAAAAAATCTTGCAATTCATTCTATATATAGCGAGGGTAAAAATAGATTATGGATTGGGTATTATGGTTTGGGTCTTGGTCTAGCCGAGTGGAATGATTCTAAAAGTCAACCCTTTTTTTCATTTATTGAACCTTCTAATCAATCAGCACAATTTTCTGGAATAATAATAAGAGATATATATAGAGACAGTTATGGAATGCTTTGGATTTCTACTAATACTGGATTAATTAAGCTTATAGAAAATAGTAGCGATATCACCAAAAGTAATTTTAAATCATTTAGATATGATACCTCTAATGAGTTGAGTATTGGTAGTGATTATACTTTACAAATTTTCGAGAGTAGTGATAACACAATTTGGATTGGAACAATTGGTGGTGGTCTCAATAAATTGATTAGACATAAAGATGGAAGTGTTATTGGTTTTAAGCGTTACAGTAATCATAATAAATTATTTCCAGACGATGTTATTAATTCTCTACAAGAAGATAATAAAGGGTTTTTGTGGTTAGGAACAAATACAGGACTAATAAGGTTCGATCCTCTACTAGAGACCTATGAGACCTATTCCACAAACGAACTTAAAAATCCAGAAATGAGCGAAATTTCTGCATTAAAGAGGAAAAATGGTGAATTAATTTTTGGAGGCGTAAATGGAATCAATGTTTTTAATACTAATGTCAACAAAAAATTGGAGATACCACCAATGCCTTTAATCACAGATTTGAGTATAATGTATGAGCCGGTAAAGCCTTTGCAGGAAATTAACAATAAAATAATTTTAGATCGAAGTATAGCTCATACAGACCATATTACATTGGATGCCAATATTAATAATTTCTCATTTAGTTTTTCATCTCTTCATTTCAATGATTCTAGATTTAATAAATATAAATATATTCTAGAGGGTTTTGATGAAAACTGGATAGAAACTAACTCTGACCTACGTATAGCTAAGTATACCAATATAAAACCAGGCGATTATGTGTTTAAAGTATATGGGAGCAATAATAAAGGGGTTTGGTCAGAAAAACCTGCAAAAGTAAATCTAACCTTGTTACCACCATGGTATTTTACACCATCGGCAAAAACAATGTATCTTCTGTTATTTATATTTATCTTTTACCTTCTCACAAGGATTTCTATTATTCAGATTAAAAGAAAAAGAAAATTAGAATTTAATCGACTAGAAAAAGAAAAAGAAAAAGAAATTAATAAGGTAAAATTAGAGTTCTTTACTAATATATCTCATGAACTCAGATCTCCATTAACTCTTATTTTAGGCCCTGCAGAAAAGTTAATAAAACAAGGTGAAAAGCTTCAGAAAAAAGAGAGACTCAGACTTTATAGGACAATGCAGCGCAATTCTGATTATATTTTAGGATTGATAAAACAACTTTTAGACTTTAGGAAATTAGAACAGGGTGAAATCAAATTAAAATGTACTCACATGAATTTGGTAAACTTAATACAAAAAGTAACGGAACAGTTTCAAACCAAGGCTGAACAAGAAAAACTTAATTTAAGCTATGATTTTAATAAGAAAAAGATATTTGCATGGATTGATGCTACCATAATAGAAAAAATAATCAACAACTTAGTTTCAAATGCCATAAAATTCACTCCAAAAGGTGGAAATATAACTATAGCTGTCCGAGAGCTTAGCCTCAAAAAATCTTTTTATCCTGAAGGACATATAGAAATCCAAGTAGAGGACAACGGTATAGGAATTGCATCATCCGATGTAAAGACTATTTTTAATCGTTTTTATCAATCGGATAATCAAAATAAAAAAAATGAAGGTTTTGGAATTGGACTTTCATTTTCCCAAAACCTTGCTAAGCTTCATGGAGGAGAAATTAAAGTGAAAAGCAAGCTCAAAAAAGGGAGCTGTTTTAAGCTTTTAATCCCTTTAGGTAATTTACATCTATCAAATGAGCAGATGATAGAAAATAATGAAATTATTGTTTCTAAGGTAGAACACCATAATAATTTAGATTTGGTTAACGACCAGCAAAAGGATTCTTCTAGTCATAAAAATAAGCCGAGCTTGCTAATTATTGAAGATAACCTTGAAATATATCATTATTTAACTTCAGAACTAAGTCAGCATTATTTGACTATAGGTAGCACAGACGGTCAACAAGGTATTGACTTAGCTTATGAAAAACTTCCTGACATTATAATCAGCGATATTATGATGCCTGGCACCGATGGAATTGAAGTTTCTAAGACTCTAAAGAATAATATTAAAACCAGTCATATTCCAATTATTTTACTTTCGGCTAAAGCCGATGATGAATCTAAAATTGAAGGTTTACAATCTGGTGCTGATGTTTATTTGACAAAGCCTTTTAGTCTCGAAGTTTTGAAAACACAATTGACATCTTTATTGAATAACCGAAAAATAATTCATAATGAATTTAAAAATCTCAATTTTGAGCCCTCAAAAATTGAGATTTCATCCATGGATGAACTTTTTGTAGAGAATATAATTAACATCATTAAAGATAATATTGATAATTCAAATTTTACTGTCCAAGAGTTTTCCAATCTTAGTGGAATGAGTAGAACTACTTTTTTTAATAAAGTAAAATCAATTACAGGGTTAAAGCCAACTGAATTTTTACGTAATTATAGACTGAAATTAGCAGCTCAATTTTTATTAAAGGGCTTTAGCGTTAAAGAATGTATGTATAAGACAGGGTTTAATACTCCTTCTTATTTTACTCAATCTTTTAAAGTTTTGTTTAAAATGAGTCCAACGCAATACATCAAAAAAAACAAAGAAAACTAGTAGATATTTAATTAGTGACTTTTTCAGATTGAATTGTAATGTCCGCTCCTTCAAGTCCATCAGATTTTGCCTTTAAGATAATCTCTCCCGGCGAAGAAGATGCCTTGATATAAACCATGCACTGTCCACTAAAGGCTTTACGTTGATTCGATTGAAAAAGCTCAGTTGTTGCAGGATTACCATTTCCAACTGCAACTATTTCACCTTCACCTTTAAGTTCAAACTCCACAAGATTTTCTGAGTTTGGGCACAAATTCCCTTCGATATCTAAAATACGAACAGTTACAAATGACATATCCTCTCTATCAGATTTAATCAGATTTCTGTCTGGAACGAGTTCAATTTTAGCAGGTTTTTTAGCGGTATTTATTTGTTTCTCTGTAACTTTTTTTCCATCTATATATCCTATAACTTTGAGTTCTCCTGCTTCATAAGGCACATTCCAATGTAACCTGTAGGGGGACATAAAATCACCTTGGTATCTGCCACCTTCCCAGTCTATAAAGTTAATGGGGATAGGGGTTTTATCTATACCTTTTATTTTTTTCCCATGGGATTTTCCATTTACAAATAACTCTACTTCATCACAATTTGTATATGAAAAGACAGGAATTTTTTTTCCTTCCATTCCCTCCCAATTCCAATGAGGAAGTACATGAACCATAGGGTCTTTAGTCCATTGACTTTGATAAAGATAAAATCGATCTTTTGGTAAGCCACATAAATCTACAGCTCCAAAGTAAGAACTTCTAGCGGGCCAATTTCCATTCCAGTAACCGTTTGTTGAGTTATCTTTTCCTCCAAAGGGAGTTGGTTCGCCTAAATAATCAAATCCAGTCCAAATAAATTCCCCTAAATTATTAGGGTTATTTTCCAATGATTCAAACTCAATATCTGGAGGATAAGCCCAAGGCGGACCAATTATATCATAACTAGTAATTTGTAATGATTCATGAAGCTCATATTTCTCTATAGGTAAATGATAGACCCCGCGACTACTTACTGTGCTTGATGTTTCAGAACCATAAATGACCCAGTCTGGATTTCGCTCTGTTATTTCTGAATATTTTCTTGGCTTGTAATTCCACCCAACAAGATCTATTGCACTAGCTAAACCATTCTTTATTGGGGCTGGATAATAATTAAAACCTGCGGTGGTAGGTCGAGTTGGGTCTTCCTGTTTGCAAATCATTGCTAGTTCATTTGCTATACGTTTTCCATTAATTTTATCACTTT
>Ga0209715_1000496_pt1 | contig 34102 bp, 20 predicted proteins | sample COGITO_mtgs_1205_2_FD_184809 | JGI IMG/M metagenome (GOLD analysis project Ga0209715, IMG submission 184809) | Pelagic marine microbial communities from North Sea - COGITO_mtgs_120503 (SPAdes) (version 2) | ecosystem: Environmental > Aquatic > Marine > Epipelagic ... | reverse complement strand
GAAGGCAGTAAAATACGGCGGTCTTTCCGAAATGGAGGCACTCAAGTTCGTGACTCTCAATCCAGCAAAGCAGCTCGGTATCGATCCGTGGGTTGGCTCGCTCCAGGTGGGCAAGGACGCGGATATCGCCATCTGGTCAGGTAACCCACTCGACTACCGAAGCCGTTGCGTACAGACTTGGGTGGACGGAGTACTTTTTCATGAAATTGAAGCCTTAGCCAAACGCGATAAAAATAGAGCAGATGAAAGATTATCACTGGTTACCAAAGCTCAAAAATCACTGAAAAAGGATAATTCCATTGAGCCCTCGGAAAAAGCGAAGAGCAAGTTTTTCCATTATTCCCTTGAAAGTGCATGCGATCTATACCCCCATTCCTGCAGGTCCAATGAAAACCACGCCCACTGTCTTCATCAATGAAATCAATCGTTCTGCATCTCCACCTTTGGGCTATCCCGTTCTTTTTAATGGGAGAAACCACAACGCTTTATCGGGCAAAAAAGATTCAAGCTACCCCGTCCCAATTCTATCAACCCGGTGAAATCTTAATTGAAAATGGGAAAATCAGGGCAATTGGAAATTCAGTTAAAATCCCCAATGATTGCAAAATTATCGAATGGAGAAACTCGGAAATCTACCCCGGATTAATAAGTCCCGGTTCTTCACTTGGTCTCGCCGAGATCAACGCGCTTCGTGCTACAAGGGATCTATCTGAAGTGGGCACTCATACTCCTGCGATTGAGGGCTGGGTTGCAGTCAATCCCGATTCTGAACTAATTCCTGTTGCCCGAGCCAATGGAATCACCCACTCATTAATTATACCGATGGGAGGAATGATTTCCGGAACCTCAGGTTTACTTCAATTACACGGGTGGGGGATAGAAGAAATGGTGATTAAAAAACAGGTTGCACTTCACCTTTGGTGGCCGGGTCATGGATTATCCATCCCCCAACCAAGCCTAAAAAGTAAAACCAAGCCTAAATCAATTGCCGAGCAGGACAAAGAGAGAATAAAGAGAATTACCGAAATCAATGAGTATTTTGACCAAGCAATTGCCTATCAAAAGCTCAAACGATCCGGCGATCAAAGCTTTGTACTAATTCCTTCCTGGGAAGCAATGATTCCTATTGTGGAAGGAAAAGTACCGATCATGATTCATGCCGACGAATCAAGGCAAATCAAGGCGGCCGTTCAATGGGCACAAAAAAGAGGATATCAAATTGTTTTATCAGGAGCGCGCGATTCATGGAAACATGCTGATTGGTTAGCCGAAAACAAAATCCCGGTCATTTTTAGGCATATTTTTTCTGCCCCCCCTCATAGAAGCTCCCCGCATGATTATTATTTTAAAGCCCCTGGTATTCTTGCACGCGCCGGAGTTCCACTATCAATCGGTCTGCCATTAGGAGGATGGGCAACAGCCAACCAAAGAAACCTGCCTTACCATGCCGCTCATGGAGTAGCCCATGGTTTCAGTCGGGAAAAAGCATTAGCTTCGATTACTATCGAACCGGCAAAAGCATGCGGAATCGACCAGCGTTTGGGAACTCTTGAGAAAGGAAAAGAAGCCACTTTCATACGGACCTCTGGAGACTTACTCGATATGCGAATTTCTGTACTTGGCATGGTCATGCAGGGAGATGAAGTAAGTCTCGAAAGTCGGCATACTCGGCTCAACTTACGCTACCTAAATAGACCCAAACTTTAAATAATTATTCATTACAAAAAAAGGCATGTGGTTTGCCCAAACCACATGCCTATATTTGACATTGAAATTATGATAAGTTAATTGCCTGTAACTTTTTTCGAATGACAAATACTCATAACCTGAGCTTAGAATGTAAGATATTTATTCTTATTTCCTTCCCTTTATTAGTAACATTCTTGCATTATTTAAAATTAATATAATAGAAATTTAATTTTGAGAAAAATATTCTATCCTTCTATCATATTCTCCCTTAGGCGCGATAATCTTCAATAATTTTGGATTAAGTTCAAATCCATGATGATCGCGAAAGAATGTCACTGTGTTTAAAATTAACAATACTTCCACCGAAGACTCAGATACATTTGCTGTATCAATTAGACTTGGCATTGGATCAATTTTTTCAGTCAGTGCAAGAGCTTCAATCGCTCGCATCCTGAGCATTAAATTCTTGGAACTAAGCATTTTTTTTAAATGAGAAGAAAGAGGCTTCGCCTTTAGACCAAATTGTGAACACACCATAGACGCCCAGTATTTTTCCCATTCCGTTCCATTTTGAAAAATTTTAACAAGCTTGGGCATTGCTTTTTGAAATGAAAGCAGAGCAAGGTCAGCAACATCCACAAGTTTAGTAATTTCTTCGGAATGGTCCTGACCAAAAGCTAGCGGATTCTTCAAAGCACGATCAATCATGTGGCTTTCTGGATAAAAACTAAGGTCGTTAATCGCCTTTACCTTTCTTTGCAATTTCTCTCTTAATTCGGAAAGAATATCCTGCTTATCAGAATGACCGGATACATCATTCACTTCATGCGGATCTTCAGATAAGTCAAAAAGTTGCTCGGCCGGCCGGGCCTTAAAAAACTGGCTTTGTTCATCCGATAACTTCCCCCTCTTGAATAATTCACGCCATTCCTGAAAAGCAAGCATGCGATACCGATAATTATTTTGTAATCCATCAGGGTAGAAGCCCTGATAATTTCGAATATACTTCCATTTTCCTTTTCTGTATGTACGAACAAAATCATATTTTTCGTCAAAACGATCAGCATAACCAAAAGTTTCATCGCGGGCCTCCAATTCCTTAGCAGAAATTCCCCTTCCCATAAATGCCTGCCCGTCCAATCGTTTATCCACCTTTATACCGGCTAGGTTTAAAACGGTGGGTCCAAAATCGATAAAGTTTACAAAGCCATCTGTTCTCGTACCCCTTTTCAAATCGACCAAATTCTTAAAATTCTCAGGAATTCGAATCACTAAGGGAACATGTAGTCCGGACTCGTACGCATACCCTTTCCCTCTTGGCAAAACGCCACCGTGATCACCAAAATAAAAAACAAAAGTATCTTCAAGCACGCCATCCTCCTCAAGCCTCTTTAACACCCCACCGATTAACTCGTCGATCAATTCAATGCGATCATAGTAACGGGCATGAGTGTAACGAAAGGTAGGGGTGTCCGGGTGATAAGGATGCAGGTCAACTTCCCCAACTGGAGTTTTAGTCCTTTCATCTTCCATAACTTTTTTTGAAAAATGAAGCGAACCCTCATGTGACTGCCCCATTGATTGCATGTAAAAGAAGGGCATGTCCTTGAAAGGACGCTTATGCCAACTCGCCTTATTACTCGACTGATCCCAGGGCTTTGTCCCATCATATTTAAAATTATAATCCTGCTTACTGTTGTTTGCACAATAATATCCATGCTCTCTCAAAGAAGCAGACCAGGGTAAAAAGCCATTTGAGAACTGAGCCGGTGCCGCTTTCCGATGATATTGAAAACCACCCCGCGGAGCCAGTATTCCCGTAGCCAAAGTAGATCGGGCGACCGAACAAACCGGTGCATTGGAAAAAGCATGATTAAAGGTGACTCCTCTTTCAGCCATTTTTTCCACATTGGGCATGCGACCGAATTTTGCCCCATAATGCTTTAGGTAATGAATAGAGTTATCTTCCGAAACTAAAAAGACAAAATTAGGTTTTTTGGCATGTGCCCAACCAACAAAAATAAGGAGCAGAAGAAAAAGAGAATATGCTTTCATGGATCCTCTTATGAGAGATTCACCTTTCAAGTCGACCGTAATACTATCAATTCATGCAATAATATCTTTGACCACATGACCGTGAATATCTGTCAGTCGAAAATCCCGTCCCTGATATCGATAAGTAAGTTTTCGGTGATCAATCCCGAGAAGGTGTAGAATTGTTGCATTCAAATCATGCACATGCATCGTATCTTGTGTCCAATGATCCATATTGGGCTTAATTACATTTCCGTCCCGATCTGTCAGGTTGTATCCGTACTGATCGGATTGTCCGTAAGTGATTCCGGGTTTCACTCCACCGCCCGCCATCCAGGTCGTAAATGCTCGGGGATGATGATCCCGGCCATAATTTTCTCTTGTCAATTTCCCTTGGCAATAATTAGTTCGCCCAAATTCCCCTCCCCACACAACTAAGGTGTCATCAAGCATACCCAAACGTTTAAGATCCGTAATCAATGCATAACAGGCTTGGTCAATATCCTTGCATTGGGAACCGTGCTGACTGGGCAAGTTACCATGAGAATCCCAGCCTCTGTGAAAAATTTGTATATTGCGCACCCCGCGCTGAGCCATCCGTCTGGCATTCAGGCAGGAGGCGGCGAATGTACCGGCTGTCTTGGCATCCTCTCCATACAACTCAAAAACCTCGTCCGGTTCTTGACTATGATCCATCAGTTCCGGAATGGACGATTGCATGCGATAAGCCATTTCGTGTTGCTTGATTCGGGAAAGAACTTCGGGGTCAGCAAAATCCTGATAGTGATTTTGGTTAAGAACAGAGAGGGCATCAAGCTGGGAACGACGATCACTTCGAGAAACTCCAGCCGGATTCTTCAGATAAAGAACGGGGTTTTCAGCCGCCCGAAAAAGAACACCCTGGTGATCGGATGGCATAAAGCCAGTGCCCCATAATCGATTAAACAGGCTTTGTTGCGGATGGTTACTCCGGGCATGCATCACCACATAATTAGGTAGATCCTCATTCATACTACCCAGTCCATAACTTAGCCATGCTCCCAAGCTCGGCCGGCCAGGGATTTGGCTACCGGTTTGGATATAAGTAATTGCTGGATCATGATTAATTGCCTCCGTAAAAGTGCCGTGCACGACACATAATTCTTTGGCCACCTTGGCAGTGTGCGGAAGCAACGAACTTACCCACACACCCCGGTCATTATTTTCCTGCTTTGTAAATTTGTACTTACTGGGAGCTAATGGAAGAGTTTTTTGACCAGAAGTCATTCCGGTAATCCGTTGACCATCCCGCACCTCCGGTGGAAGATCTTTGCCAAACTCGTCGTTTAATTTGGGCTTATAGTCCCACATATCAATATGGCTGGGCCCACCACTCATGAACAAGTAGATCACTCGCTTTGCCTTGGCCTGGTGATGCATCCCATCGAAAGATTTTTTGCCGAGCAAATCACTCCCTAATAATCCGGCCATTGCAGCTGTTCCTAAACCGAGGGCCGATCGGCCAAAAAATTTCCGCCGATTAACAGATAAGGAGTGATCGAGATGTAGGTCGCTTGGGTTCATCATTATTTTAATATAATAAAAGTGCAGGATCGCTGGCCAGCATAGTGGCCGCAACTTGAGTCCATGCGGCCACCTCTTCTGTATGAAGCTTTTGATCTACAGAAGAAAGCCCTTGCTCCATAAGTTTTAACGCATCGCTGGGATTCTTAGAATAGCGAGCCTTTGAATTTTGGAGTAATTCAGAAAGGGCATCGATTTCGATCGATTTTGGTTTTCGTGAGGTAAGTAATTCAAACAGATAATGAATCCGTGCAGTATCTTCGTCCGCATGACGAATTAAGCGTTCGGCTAATTTACGGGAAGCTTCCAATCTTTGTGTTTCGTTCAAAAGGGCCAATGATTGAAGAGAGGTACTGGTTCGGGAGCGCTGCACACAACTGGACTCCCGGCTGGGGGCATCAAAGAGGGACATCATGGGATGCGGGGATGTGCGCTTCCAATACATGTAGAGACTGCGACGATAAATACTATCATCAGTATCCATCTTGTAGTTTTTCGTATCACTGTTGGGATGGGACAAGGCGATCCACATTCCCGAAGGTTGATAAGGCTTAAATCCTTCTCCTCCAATCTTACGGTTGAGCAACCCGGAAGACCAAAGAGAAAGGTCTCGCACCACTTCAGCATCCAAGCGAAAGGAAGGCCCCCTGCCCCAGTTTTTATTCTCGGGGTCGGGAAAATCCACCCGACGGGCGGAAGATTGCCTAAAGGTCCGGCTGCTCAGAAGCTGGGCGAGTAAACGTTTGAGATTCCATCCGTTCTCCCGAAAATCCACTGCCAACCAATCCAACAATTCAGGATGAGTGGGATGTTCTCCCTGTAATCCAAACTCCTCAGGCGTACGTACCAACCCTTCCCCAAAGACCATAAGCCAAAACCGATTGACCAAAACCCTGGAGGTCAGGGGTTGCTCGTCACTGGTCATCCAATTGGCCAAGCCCAAACGATTGGAAGGACTCCCCTCTTTCATCTTGCCCAAGACCGAAAACACTCCGGGATTCAAGGCTTTGCCGATTGGCTTTGTATATTCCCCACGCTCCAAAATCTTGGTCTCCCGCCTACTTTGCTGCGGTAATTCGCGGGCAATAAGTGTGGTGGTAAGGTAATTTTTTTCGGAGTTAATTCTCTCGGCATTCAACACCTGGGCACGGGCAAGTAGATCATCCTTTGCAATTACATCTTTCTTGAGAAGTTCGATCTCGGCGATTTGCATTTCCTTTGAATAAACATCCACTAACTTCGGAAAGGTCAGCCGGTAATGCTGGTAGGATGAATTATTTTCAAATAAAATTTCTTTCTTTTGGCGACGCTTTGTAAAGCTGGGTACTTCTCCTTCTGAAATCACAGTAAAGGACTTACCATTAGTCGATCCTTCTAACTTGTAGGTTTTAGGGTCACGCCCAGGTGCATCCTCAGCTGAGGTTAGGCTTACCCCGGCAACGACTCCCAAACGGGTAATAATGGTCAACCCGCTTCCATTTCCATCCCGATTTAAATACTTGGTGCCTGGTCTGTCATCAATTGCCATTTCCGGTTTTTGGTTTCTGGGATAATTAGTGGAACTACCTCTTACCTTGTTTCCTGGCTTTCCAAGATCAGCATTGAGCAAATCGGTAAGTGAGGAAATGCTGTCATCCTTTCCGTTGTATTTTCCTGAATCCTTAACCTCTTTTAAAAATTCCGTTTCTTTCTTTAGAAAATCGTTCCATTTCTTTTTCGACACTGGATCCTTTGCCACAGTCAAATGATCGCCGTAGACATATTTGTTTCTATCCATCGATTCTTCTGCTGTGTTGTTGAAAAAAGCAAGAAACTCAAAGTATTCCTGATGAGTGATCGGGTCGTACTTGTGCGTGTGACATCGGGAACAGGTAAGCGATAAGCCAAGCAACGCAGTTCCAGTTGTTTCCACCCGGTCAAAATTGTTCTTTGCCTGCAATTCTTGACGAATTGCTCCACCCTCCCCCGATGTGGGATTCAATCGTACATAGCCAGTAGCAATTTTTTGATCCTCCGAAGGATTGGGCATCAAATCTCCTGCCAATTGGAAACGGATAAATTCATCGATGGGTTGATTGGCATTGAGAGCACGCACCACCCAATCCCGATAAGGATATATCCCCCGACGATTATCGAGGTGCAATCCATGGGTATCCCCGTAGCGTACTGCATCCAACCAGTAGCGCGAAACATGTTCACCGTAGTCAACTTTCGCAAACAAGCGGGCGAGAAAACGCTCGTAGGCATCTGGCTTATCGTCTCTTAAAAATTCATCTAACTCCTCTGGCTCAGGGGGTAAACCGTTAAGAATAAGAGAAGCACGCCTTGCCAAAGTCGCTCGGTTTGGTTCCTCGGCGAAACCAGATCCTGCTCTCTTCAGACCACGGGCAATAAAATGATCGACTGGATTGCCTGTTGGCTCCACTCGCCCTTTGGTCGGGGCAACAAAAGACCAATGTTGGGCATATTTGGCGCCCGACTTTACCCAATCCGCAATTAATTTTTTCTCCTGGGCAGACAAGGATTTCCCAAAATCCTCGGGTGGCATGGGGTCATCCTCATCAGCAATCCGAAATAAAAGTTCGCTCTCCATGAGGGCATTCGGGTCAATTGCATGGTAACCACCCAGATCTTTCTTTGCTAATTCCTCTAAATCGAGTCGAACCAAGTCTTTCTTTTTTGTGTCCGGTCCATGACAGGCAAAGCACTTGTCGGAGAGGATAGGCAGGATTTCTCGAGCAAAATCAGGCGAGTTATCTTTTCCATTAACAAGTTTAGTTAAAAAGAATGAACATAGTAAAGCAGGGAGAAACTTCATAGTAATAGCATTAGACTATAAAAATTTTAACTGTAAACAATCCCAATTAACAAAAAATATGGAAGATTGAACTACAAAGACTAGATCCCAGGAATAGGATCTTCGGGCCGCACTATTTCCCCTTCCCAAATCACATGATCTTTCTCCACGGTTAATATGCGACTCCGACTTCCCTTCGCGGGAGCTCTGTTGACTTTAGGTAAGAATTGTAAGTGCTCCTCGATAACTTTTCGGAATTTCGAGTCTTCGGCCAGATTTTTCCATTCATTTGGGTCATTGCGCATATCATACAGTTCTCGGGTTCCGTCCGCATACTGAATAAATCTCCAACCCTCTGAGCGGACTCCGTGATTACCTTGATTGTGCGTGGTAACTGCAGGGCGAATCCGGGTGGCATTCGCATCTTCTAGTTGCGGAAGTAAACTCAAACCCTCCAATTTTTCATTCTGAGGAAGATCACAAAGTTCAATCAGTGTAGGATAAATATCAAGCAACTCCACCGGTTTGCTACAAACTTGCCCAGCCTTCACCTTTGGACCGGAAAAGATAAGAGGTACCCGTGTGCTGTCATCCCAAAGCGTGTTTTTCCCGGTTATTTCTTTTTCTCCTAAATGCCACCCATGATCGGACCAAAGAACGATGATTGTGTTGTCGCGTTTCCCTGATTCTTCAAGTGCATCAAGTACCCTCCCCACCTGGGAATCAATAAAACTAGTGCAGGCAAGATAAGAACGAACCAAATTTCTCCATTGGTTGGCTTCTTCTAACCAATTAAGGCGTACTTCCGGTAAATACCAATGCATGTACCACGAAAAACGAGGCGTATCTTGGCGATCATTACGAAGTATTTTGGGTAATACTGAATCATTATCAGGAAAAAGGTCAAACCACTGTTGAGTGGCATAGCAGGGTACATGAGGAAGGAAGAAACCCGTAGAAATAAAAAAAGGTTCATCTCTGTCCTTTTTCAGTTCTTCAATTGCCCAGCTCGCGACTTTATAATCCTGCTTATCTTCATCCTCATGGGGAAAGACTCCCCAATCAACCAAGGGGTGATTCCCAAAAGGAGTGGTGACCAACTTTGTTTTTGGTTTTATCCCAACTCCAGATCGAACTCCAACATGATCAAATTCTTGATCACCTTTTTGTCTCCCATTAGATCCGTGATAAATCTTGCCCCCCATTGAAGTTTGATACCCGCCATATTTCTTTAAATACTGCGGTAGAGAAAAATGGTTCTTAAATTCAGGAAGGGTTCTAATCCAGGGAGCCAAGCCGTAAACGCCAGTAGAGGAAGGACGCATTCCGAACATAAGACTGGTCCGAGATGGATTACACAGCGGAGACTGGCAGTGTGCATTAGTAAATGCAGTTCCTGATTTTGCTAACTTATCAATATTAGGAGTACTGGCTAAGGGGTGACCGCCCATAAAACCAATCCAGTCATTTTGGTCATCAATGGCTAGCATTAAAACATTGGGCTTTTCTCCCAATAAGGAAACACAAACTGTAAAAAGTAGAAAGAAATAAAATTTCATCGGGATGAATCAAAATGAAACTCTATTTAAAAAGCAAGATTATGCTCGTTTTACCATTGATTTATTCACAAATCATGTCACGATGTGACCTTTATTCGTTTATTCACGGAAAGGTTAGGAAGTTTAATTTTAAATTTCCCGATCCAAAGTGTTACGAACGATCTAGGATAATTCAAAGAAAATAGTAAAATGGAAATATATGTGGGAAATCTCCCTTGGTCAATCAGTGATCAAGATTTATCGGATGCATTTGGTGCACACGGAAAAGTTGAAAAAGCTGCAATCATATCTGATCGCACTTCAGGACGTTCTAAAGGCTTCGGCTTTGTGACTATGGAAGACGCAGACGAAGCTAATAAAGCAATCGAAGCAATGAACGGTGCTGAAATGGCTGGACGAAACCTTAAAGTGAATGAGGCACGCCCTCGTGAGGAACGACCTCCTCGCCAAGACAACTGGTAATCTTTAAACAAAAAAATCCGCTTAACGCGGATTTTTTTTGGCTTATTTCAAAATTGATTAAAGGTTAATAGGATACGGTCGACTTTAAAAAGTCACATGGCTTTTCATATAAATTCAAATTCTGCTACCTCCATTTCCCGACAATATTCAAACAAAGCAATTCAAGGCACTAAAAAAAGTATACAAAGAATAAGCTCTGGTCAAAAAATTGTTTCTCCTAGTGACGACGCTGCTGGACTTGCCATCGCAGGTAAACTAGCGGGTAAAACGAAAAATCTGTTTAAACTAAAAGAAAATTTTCAGAATTCATTATCTTTCTTGCAAATTCAAAATAGTATTATTGAGAATGCAGGAAAGATGATTACTCGAGCTAGTGAACTCAAACATCAATTTCACGATGTAACAAAAAATAGTTCTGATAAAGCAAATTACGATGAAGAATTTAGAGAAATACAATTACAATTAAGAGAACTGCAACAGCAAAAGTTTAACGGAGTTAGTTTGTTTGCGAGTGGAAATGTGAAATCATTAGCCTCATCCTCTAATCATGCAAGCATTCTAAAAGTCGATCACCTCGATCACAGCAAATCATTGGATATTCACAGAACTGGCATCTTCGATTCCTTGTTTATTGAAAAACAACCAAACGAACAAGAGGTACCATTTCCCAATATTAACGGAGATGGCAATGAAACTAAACTGACGGTCCCGTTAACTTCTCGAAATGGCTCAGTTACATGGAATATTCAATCTGGTTTTGCTGGAGACCGATTTACAATACAACAAGGCACAGACATTTTGTTAGACGATGTTTACGGAAAACTATTTTTTGGTCCAAATCCTAATATCGTATTCGGGGATGGTTTTACTGGTAATGCCAGCACTAATGATCACATATTTAATAAAGATCCAGCAACGGGCGCACCGATCCCTTTTCCATTAACTAATAATAATCCTTCTGATCAACTTACCTTTTATGTAAACAAAGGGGGCCAACCCGCAGGGGTTACAGAGTGGGAAACTGACATTAAGATAACTTATAGTTCTACTCAAATGTCATTAACAGATGGTAACATTTATTCACTGGGTGACTTTGAATTTTCTGAGTTTTCAGGGTTCTCCGATGTAATATCGAATGCAATTGCACAAAACGGATCTACGCAATCAAGGATTAATTACGAGTACGAACACATCAACACATCTCAAATTCATTTATCAAGTGCTCATAGTAAAATTAACGATGCTGACTTCGCCAAAGAATCTTTAAGACTAGCAAAATTTAACATTTTAAGCCAATCATCCGCGAAAATGATTGGACAAGCTAATCAGCTGACAAAACTTGCTATCAAAATCATGGGACAATAGCCCAAAGGCATTTTTTGGCTTATTTCAAACTCTTTTTACTTCGAGTTTGCCTGATATAAAAAATTACTTCAGGAATTCACTATGAGTATAGAGAACCCAACCACATTTCTTCAGAGTGTAGATCGCAGTTTTAACCAAGCAGCTTCTGCATTGGATTTACCCAAAGGGCTTGCCAGGCAAATTCGTACTTGTAACGCAATTTGCGAAATGAAATTTGGAGTTGAGATACAGGGTGGTTACGAAATCTTTACCGGTTGGAGAGCAACACATAGTGAGCATGTTCTACCAGCAAAAGGAGGAATCCGATACGCACCATTTGCGGACCAGCAGGAAGTGGAAGCACTCGCGGCTCTAATGACCTACAAATGCTCGATAGTAAGTGTTCCCTATGCAGGCTCGAAAGGTGCCCTCAAAATAGATCCAAAAAAATATTCGATTGAGGAACTCGAACACATAACCAGGCGATTTGCTCAGGAATTGGATAAAAGAGGGCTACTCGGACCGGGAATCAATGTACCGGCCCCTGATATGGGCACGGGGCAAAGAATGATGTCTTGGATTGCGGATGAATATCAAAAGCTTCACCCCTCTGATATAAATGCACAAGGATGCGTGACTGGAAAACCGGTTCACTTTGGAGGCGTAGAAGGCAGAATGGAGGCAACTGGCAGGGGAGTGCAATTTGGACTCCAAGAATTTTTCAGGCACCCAGATGATATAGCAAAGGCAAAATTAGATGGCTCATTAGCTGGAAAAAAAATTATCATCCAAGGTCTGGGAAATGTTGGCTACCATGCTGCCAAATTTCTAAGGGAAGAAGACGGAGCTTTAATTATTGCGATTCTAGAACGTGATGGTGCGATTATTGATGAAAAAGGCTTGGATGTAGAAGCGGTTTCAAAGTATAAATTAGAACATGGAAAAGTAGAGGGATTCCCTGGTTCACAATTCGTTAAGAATGGAAATGACGTTCTCGAACATCCATGTGATATTCTTATACCGGCCGCAATGGAGGGAGTCATTACTCACATAAATGCACCGCGAATAAAAGCAAAAGTTGTAGCTGAAGCTGCAAATGGCCCGGTTACTTACGAAGCGGATCAAATTCTGAACGAAAAAGGAATTTTTATTATACCCGATGCCTATCTAAATGCAGGTGGAGTTACAGTATCTTATTTTGAATGGCTCAAAAATCTGTCTCATGTTCGATTTGGCCGAATGGATAGACGCTTTGTTGAGGCCCAAGGGCAAAAAATTATTGAGGCCATTGAAAGTGGAATTGGAAAATCGATTGCCGAAGCTGCTAAAAATAAATTACTCGCTGGCCCTAATGAAATTGACCTCGTTCGGTCAGGATTGGACGACACCATGAGAGTTGCTTATTCACAAATAAAAGAACAGGAGCTTTCAAATAGTAAAATTAATGATCGAAGAACTGCTGCCTACGCTCTTGCCATCCGCAATATCGCGGATATCTACGAAAGCATGTATCTTTAAGGACCGTGCCAGTTCTTTTCTCGGACGCATCGAAACAGGAAATTAATCAGTCTTTATTACTTGCGGAACAAGCATTTAATAAGTTTCGAAAATTAGATGGTTTAACCCGGGCAAAATTCCTCGAGAAAATCGGTAATGAGGTAGAAAAAAACAGTAACGATATCGTCACGATTGCCCAAAATGAAACTTGTCTAGGCAAAACACGACTGGAAATGGAATTGTCTCGTACAGTTTCAGAAATTCATACTTTTGCAAAACTTGCGAGATCTGAGGAATGGCATAACCTGCCGACTCAAAGTGTTGGTGGTAAAATTAATGCACCCCGCCTAATTACTAATAATATTCCAATCGGTCCAGTTCTTGTAATTGGAGCATGTAATTTCCCTCTCGCCATATCCGTGATCGGAACTGATACAATTTCTGCCCTTTCTGTTGGTTGCACGGTAGTAGTTAAAGCTCATCCGGCTCATCCTCAAACCTGTCAATTCCTTGCCGATATTGTCATCAAAGTAATGAAGCAATCTGAAATTCCGTTAGGGACATTTCAACTTATTCATGGTCAAAATTATAAGGTGACACAAAATTTAGTAACCCATCCCAATACTTCATGCGTTGCCTTTACTGGATCGCTCCGAGGCGGAGCCAAATTGTCTAAACTTTCATCCCAACGAAAAAAACCAATTCCTTTTCATGGAGAGATGGGAAGCCTGAATCCTGTAATCGCCCTCCCCCACAAGGTTGAACAGCACCCCGAACAACTTGCATCGGATTATATCCAAGCAGTTACTCTGTTTGCGGGGCAAATGTGTACAAAACCGGGCGCCCTGTTCATTATCGATTCAAATTGCAACACACCCTTTCTTAATCAGATCAAGGAAAATGTAGAACGCCAAGAAATTCTCCCCATGCTTAATTCTGATGTTTATGAGAATTTTGAAAAAGGAGTTCATTTCCTTAAGCAAAAACTTTCTTTATTGGCAACCAATGACAATCAACTGACTAGTATTAAAAATCCAGCTTATTGTAGAATTTTCGAACTGGACTCAACTGAATTTATTCAAAACACCGACTTGAGAACTGAAGCGTTTGGGCCCGCTTCATTATTGATTAAGTGTAAGGATGAGAACTCCCTATTTCAGTGCATAGATTCGTGTGAAGGTAGTTTAACCGCCAGTATTCATTGTTCAAAAAAGGAGTATCCTTTGGCTCAGAGAATAACCCAAAAACTCGAATCAAAAGTGGGACGAATGGTGTGGAATGGTTTTCCTCCCGGGGTAACACCTGGACCCGCTACACATCATGGAGGTCCTTGGCCTGCCAGCACCAATTCGCGCTACACTTCCATTGGAAAAGAAGCCTACCAAAGATTTATCCGTCCTGTCTGCAGACAGGGATTCCCTGTAAACTAGTTTATTAACTCGCGTGCCTTAAGGCGTCAACTGGGCTCATTTCAGAAGCTTTTCGAGCGGGGTAAATCCCAAAAATAATACCCGTTAAAACCGCAGTTAGAAAAACGAGGGGTAATGACCAAAGTACCAATTCCGGAGTCATATTTTTCATCGAAGGAGGGAGAGATTCAAAAATGGTTGGAGTAAATTTTTCCAATAAACCAAGTCCAAAGTCATACGCTGGCTCGCAAAGAAATCCAGCGACAATACCTAATAATCCACCCAGGCCAGACAAGGCCACAGTCTCAATGAGGAACTGTAGAGTAATATCGGATTTTCTAGCACCCAATGCTCGTCGAATCCCAATCTCACGAGTTCTCTCCGTAACGGTGGCCATCATAATATTCATAATTCCAATACCCCCAACAAGTAGAGAAATTCCTGCCACAAGTCCCATTAATGCAACAAATGTAAGCCGGGCTTTTTCTGCCTGCTCCATTAATTCCAATGGAATCGCGAGTTGATAATCTTCCATGTCATGTTCTTTGGCGAAAAAATCACGAAGCATTTGGGCAACGGTCATTAATTTATTTGGATCTTCCAAAGTAACCGTGATCTTAGAAACCAAAGGCGTGCCGTCATACCCACGGAAGTAATAATCAAATACTTTATTCCAAACAGTTTGAAGGGGTAAGTATACATTATCATCAAATAATTCCTTAAAGCCCAGTTTATCAGTATCCTTCAATTCAGTCTTAGGACTCACCTCACCGACAACAGTGTACAAATTGCCCGATATATTCACAGTATTCCCAACGGAATCACCAAAGGGAAAGAGTGTTTTAGCCAAGCCTGTAGCTAAAACACAAACTTCCGCCGATTCTTGATTATCGAATTCGGATAAAAACCTACCCTTGCTTACTTCTAAATTATGTAGTTTTTGGTAGTTTGGATTACAACCTAGCAATTCAGCCCTTGTCTTTCCTTCTTTTGTAAAAACCTGACGATTATTAAGTTCACGAGTGGGATAAATCGCGGATAGGTGTGGAATTAACTCTGTAATCTTCTTTAAATCATTTGCGGTAATGCCATAGGAATAAAAATAGTTCCCTTTGCTTTTTCGCTCTGACTCAGGCGGTCGTTTTGAGGAAAGAATCAGGTTATTTGCACCGAGTGCCATAATCTCACCTTCTGCTTTTTCTGCAATTCCTTCCCCGATTGCAAGTAGCCAAACCACACTCACAACTCCGATAAAAACTCCTAAGCCAGTGAGTAAGGAACGCATTGGATGAGTCCAAATGCTCAACAGTGCGGCTTTTCCAAGATTATGCCAAAACCGGGATAGTCGTTGCCCCCAGGAAATTACCACTTTTGGTTTTGATTGAGATACGGTTGTTCTAACAGTAACTGGCTGATGGGTGCGGATATCTTCTACAATCCTTCCATCCTTCATTCGAATAATTCGACGGGCCCGGCGGGCAACTTCATCTTCATGTGTCACTAATACCACTGTTTTACCCTCCTCATTTAACTGATCCAATAAACGAAGGATTTCTTCGGTCGTCTTACTATCCAAATTTCCAGTCGGTTCATCAGCCAATAAAAAGGCGGGATTACTAGATAACGAACGGGCAATGCCAACCCGTTGTTGTTGACCGCCCGAAAGTTCCTGCGGGCGGTGATTTAAACGATCTCCCAAACCTACTCTCTCCGCAAGTTCTTTAGCTTCTGACAGACTATCGTTATCTCCCCGAAGATAAGCCCTGGGCATTCTTATATTTTCTAATACATTTAAATAAGGTATTAAATTATAGGATTGAAAAACAAATCCAATTGATTGCCCTCGTACTTGAGATAGTTCGTTATCAGATAATTGAGTGACCTCACAGCCATTCACTTCATAAAAACCTTCCGTAGCCCGGTCTAAACAACCTAATAAATTGAGTAGTGTACTTTTTCCCGACCCTGATGGTCCCATAATGGCGACATAATCCCCTGCAGGTACATTTAAATCAACTGAATCAAGGGCTTTGACCTCTTCCTCGCCCATTTGATAGATTTTGGACAGAGATCGAACCGAAAAAGCAAAGCTCATTGATTAAAATAATGCAAAAAACTTACTTAACCTGCGGTCACATCATCAGTAAACCAATGGGCATACTGTTCAATAAAAGAATCGGGATTAACCAATACTTTTTCACCTTCTTGTAATCCTTTCAGTATTACAACCCTACTCAAATTTTTAGGCCCCAGCTCCAATGTACGTAAGGCAAAGTCATCTTTACCGACAATACTGACGAAGCAGTATGCTTTTCCATTTTTAAGGAAAACTGCGGTTAATGGAATTTGTAAAGCCCGATCTATCCTTTCGGACAGGACTGATACTTTTGCTGACATACCGGATCGAATTCCATCTGGCGGATTATCAATTAATACATGAGTCGCATACTCTTTAATGTGCGAGGTATAACGGCTCACGGAGGGAAGCGGATACTCGCTTACCGATTCAACCTCGCCAGTTAGGTCAATTCCACGCAACGCATCGATGCTGATCGAGCACGTCATTCCCTTCTTTATCTGTTCCACCCGATTTTCATTCACTTTTGCAATAACACGCATGAGTGATGCGTCCGGTAAGCGAATAATTTTTTGACGTTCTCGAACTAATTTCCCTTCTTCAATAAGAATACCATCATCCGAACCTGAATTCGAACGATTCGCATAAGTAACTGCTCCGCTTGATGGAGAATTGATAATACACTTTTTAATCTGCTCGTTAATTTCTTTCTCTCTGGCACATTCTAATTCATAAGAATTTTCTACCGACTTAAGTTTTGCTTCTGAAGTATGAATCGATGCGTTTAGATCATTCACTTTTGCTTTTTTGGAATGGACCCGAAGGACTTCCAGCTTGGTTTGAGCGAGGTCGAGTTCTTTACGTGCCTTTTCTACTGCAAATTGGTCGGCTTCTAATTGAGCTGCGGAAACATACCCCTTCACTGCTAAACGTTTACTGTATAGAAAATATTCCTCCGCTCTTCGAAGATTCTCTTTACCCACAAACTCTGAACTTTCGAGCTGTTCTTCCTCTTGCTTAAATGAACCCGATAAGTATTCGTCTAAAGACAATTCTGCTGCCTCCAAATCTGCTCGTGCTTTTACCAAGGACGCACGAGATTGATAAACCGCGATTCGCTGTTGAAGTAAGTCTTTTTGAAGTGCCGCATCATCAAGTCGGACTAAAAAATCGCCTTTCTTCACGAGAGTTCCCTCCGGAACGATTTCCAAAATACTAATCCCCGATGAACTTCTACTTCGAACCTCGCAGCGAATTTCAATATTCTCTGCACTTTCGACCTCGCCTGGCTCTGTTATTTCAAGAACAAACTCAGCCACTCGAGCCTCTTCCCAGAGGGGTTGAATGGCAAAGCTATCCTCCGACTCATCTCCGGTAATCCACCAAGCAAAAGAAAGCATTCCGGCTCCCACAAAGCCCAAGAGTGCTTTGGTCGAAATAAAACCAGCTTTTGATTTTGGAAACATAATAACAAACCTTAATAATCTACAATTAAAAATTCAGCAAGTTAGGATCAAGGAATCCATTACTTTTGATAAAGGAGGTTACGGTGATAAAACAGGTCCACCGTCTAACCATAGACCATTCTCTGCGAGTCGCATTGCTCCCAAGTCGTAAGTAAGCCTCATCCGCATCGCTTCATAGCCAATCCAAACGCTCAAAAAAGAATTACTCGCTTCCAATAAATCATTTAATGCATTTACCAAATCACGAGCAGTCGTGGCACCAAACTGAGAATTCTTTCCAGGTTGGGGAGGTTCATTCAGACGTAGACGAGCTAAGTCTACTTGTGCAATTGCACCACGAACAGCGGCACGACTCAGTTCGAAATTCAACTGATAGAGTTTAGACATTCGTGAATGTTGACGCAGTGATCGTAAAACACTGTCCTCAAAGGCTAAATATTGACGTCTCGCTTGTTGGTATTGAATTAAAGAAGCTTGGTATCGATTGCGTTCACGAACTTTCGAGAGAGGAGTGTCTAACTCTATCCCCAACTGCACCCTTCCTTCATGTGAGTTGAAATGACCCGAGTTCATTGAATCTGAGCCAAGGTCGCCGGATAAAACAAGGTCTAAATCTGTACGTAAATCATCCCTAGCTAAATCCGACATTCTCCAAGTATTGACTAAGGCTGCCCGGGCATTCATCCAGTCCAACCGTTCTTTTGATGCAACCTCATGTGCATTCTTGGGATCAACTGACACCTCAATCATCACGATCGACTCGAGTCGGACTGATGCACGGGCAAGGGAAAGTTCAAGGACAACTCCGGTTAAATTATTTAAATGTTTTGCCAAAATACCTCTCTTATTCTCAGGCGGAGTTGTGGATAACGAGTTGAACCACTCATCCAAAAAATCCCATTGAACGGAAAGTTCTTCGTTTAGCCTTACGCTTGTGTTGTTTAAATCCACAACCATTTGCTCCAATACCTTATCTTGAAATGCGTTTTTCCCCATTCCTAGTTCTTTTAAATCAGAACGATTGCGTAAGTTCTCATACCATTTTTTTCGTTGAGGTAATTGAATCACGAGCGTTGCCAAATCTTTTTGTAATCCAAATAAACTTTGATCAGTAGAATCCTTCATTGCCATTATTTGTCTCCCGTAATCTTCGATTTGAACTAGTTCGAGATTTAAATCGGGATTACGAATAATTTGAAGTAATTCGTTAATTTCATCCTGTATCTTTACAAGAGTAGGGTCAGTCAGGCGAAAATGCTCGAGGTAATCATCCTCAACACGAACCATTAAATCAGGAGGGAGTCCTAAAAAAATTTTATAGCCATCCAATTTATTATCAAAAGACGACTTGGCTGCAAGAAGTCCGCTTTGGCCGTTATAAAGTGCCTGTCTTGCCTGATCAACCTGAAGTCGATTTCCAATCCTACCGGCCTCAAATGCCGATTCCAATTGGACAAGACTATCCCTTAACTTGGCCACATTTGCTTCTTGATTTCTGATTCTTTGTACCTCTTGAACCAATCCTAAATAACCGGATACAGAACTTGAAAAAGACGGGGATCGAGGAATCCCATCAGAACCAACTCCTTCCGCTGGATTACTACCAGTAATTACATCAAGAAAGAAGCCCTGTCTAAATTGCTCTAATCTACGAGCATCTGCCAATAATTGTCGTTCAGCCAAAGTAAGTCTTTCCTTGTAAACCCGTTTACTCGCACCACGAAGAAGGGGTTGAGTGATAGTAAGATTAGCTAAAGAACCACCCACCTTCCCTTCTCCATTACTTAAATCGAAAGTCAGGCGATTGGCTAATGAAACAACCCAATTGGCGCCCTGCCCTGCCATCCCGCGAATTCCCACTTGAGTCCGTGATTTAATTACCACTTCATCTTCTCCCATTTCCTGGTCCGCCTCTGCTGAGACTCCCCCAAATAAATTGGGCTCTAATCGAAACCTTTCGTAGGTAACATCCAAAGCGGAAAGGTAGAGGTTTTCTTTTTGCCTTTGAAGTTCCGATGAATGCAATATCGCAAGGGACATCGCATTTTCTAAATTCAATGGAACAACCCCAACCTCATCGAATGGAAGTGAATCCTTCCATTGAATACCAACTAATAAATCAGTCGAATTACCATCCGGATAAGCACTTTTTTCCTGCACTAATTCGGTAACCTTTCTCGAATCAGGATCATCGCGAGGAGCGAATGGAAAAGGAGTACTTTGCTGGGGGTTCAATCTAGATTTATTACTTAATTCCCAATTAAAACCAGGAACATCTTTCAAAAGTTCACGGACTTCACGATCCGCACTCTCCGGTTTAATTCTGGAGCGACAAGCTACGAAACAAAAAAGTTCCAGTACTAGTAAAAAACGCAACGCGAAGAGTTGTGCTTTCATGAGCAAAAGGTAAAAACGAAACCGAGTTCTCCAATCAACTGAAAAGCTCAGTAACCGCTTGTGCTTTCACCAACTCGCGCGGTTGATTCAAGTGGTTATAGACAATCGTTTCCGGATCAATCCCAAAACCGTGATAAATCGTTGCCAATAATTCGCGGGGATGAATGGGTTTGTCCAGCGGAGCAGATCCAGTCTTATCAGACTCACCATGTACATATCCTCTTTTTATACCCGCACCGGCAATTATTCCAGTATAACAATAGGGCCAGTGGTCACGACTCCCTCCATCGTTTCCATTCCCTGATGTACTAACCCCTTTTTCTGGACTCCTGCCAAATTCTCCAACGCACACAACCATTGTTTCATCAAGCAAGCCACGCTGGTCTAAATCAGTCATTAATCCAGATAATCCGCGGTCGAGCATGGGGGCAGATTGATTTTTCATTCGTTTTGGTAAATCCTTGTGAGTATCCCAGGAGTGGTTATCCGAATTCGCAACCTTCGGCCAAATTACCTCAACAACGCGGGTTCCCGCCTCCACCAAACGACGGGCGAGGAGACAACTCTGTCCAAATGTATTACGCCCGTAAGAATCTCGAGTCGAGTCAGGTTCCTGATCCAGTGCAAATGCTTCCCTCGCACGTCCTGATGCAACTAATTCAAGTGCCCGATCATAGTGCTGGTTTAAATTGTATTTCTCTACCGCCTTGTCAATCACAGGCATGGCATCGGACATGGCATCTCTTAATTTAGCCCGTCTATTTAAACGAACTCCAAACATATCAGGTCTCATCTGTAGATCATCTACCCGAACTTTGGCCATTTTCTCCATATCCATATCATCACCCGGCGGATAAAGAGTATATGGGTCATAAGCTTTGCCCAAGAAACCAGCGGTTCCTCCTTTACCAACCACGCCGCTTTCCTGAAGAGGCCGAGGAAGCATAACAAAAGGCAGCATTGGCTCTGAAGTAGGTTTAATCCGTATAATATTAGATCCAAAATTAGGAAAGTCTTTGGGACTGGGCGGTTCAAGCTGACCAGAAGGACTAACCTTGTCTGTGGTGTACCCCGTCATCATTTGGTAGATCGCTGCCGTATGATTAAAAAGTCCTTTCGGTGTATAACTGACTGAGCGCATCATGGTGAACTTATCATTTACCTTGGCCAACTGGGGTAAAAGCTCAGTAAAATTAACCCCTGGAATCTTAGTGGAAATCGGTTTAAATATACTTCGTACATTATCAGGTGCATCTGGTTTGGGGTCCCAAAGGTCTAAATGACTGGGTCCGCCCTGTAAATATATCATGATCACACTCTTCGCTTTCCCCCAACCCGGTCCACCTCCACCCAATGGATTCGCAGATGCTTTCATTTGCAACATAGCTCCAAGGGATAAACCTAACATGCTTGAGCCTCCAACTTTTAACACATCCCTTCGACTCATCGGCAGGTGAGCATCACATAAATCTCGTCCTAATTGTCCAGGTATTCCAATCATAATATTATCCTAATTTAGTTTTTTAAAGTTTCAAAGTTGTAACTATTTCGCACTACCGGTTGAAAAGAAAGGCAGGTGTGTTAATTAAGGCCCAAGTCAAATCTTGAGCGCCGATCAGCCTTTTATTTTGCAAGTGCCCTTTGCTAAGTGAAACGGCTCTGCGTAAACGAGCAACTTCAGGTGGCAAGGGAATCGGCTTTTTTGCCTCCGTTAAAATTCCTTCCAATTTTACCAGTTGAGCATCTTTGGGCAGTGGCTTGCTTGCCTCCTTAAGCAACTTGGCAAGCAATACTCTTTCGGAATTGCTCTTTTTGAAGGCATCGGAAAGGGTTTTAAGTTGATCCGAACTACGGTTATTTTTAGCAACGGCAAAGATATCTTTCACCTCCTCTGGTAATCCATATGACACCGGAGGAGGGACATTGGTAACGGCCAATCTAAAACGGCCAAGAGAATGCTGACCACTTTGAAACTGCTGTTTTAATGTAAAAGTTAAATGAACAGGACCTTTAAATGAAACTTTTTCCTTAACCTGAAATGAGGCATAATGGACATTGCCCATTTGAGGAGAAATTGCCCACCCATTTCGACTGGGAGCCACCTTGCCATCTACGGCCGATACAACCGGGTATCCACCCTGGCTAAATGTGGCTAAAGCGTTCTCAAACGAAAGCTTAAGGGGGACTTCATTTCGATATAGCTTAAGCGAACGGATTGCTACTCCATTATCCAGTAAAAGCTGAATACCCTTTAAATCTTGCAGTGAAACAAAATCGAGCCGGTATGATTTCCAATCACTTGATTTTTGAATCTTCAAGCCTGAGGAAAGATTTTTCTGGGAATAGGATTCCGCTTTTGTTTTCCACCCTACTTGAGCAACAGCAGATTTCTTTGCCTTCGCCATCAATTCGATCGCAAAACTTCCCTTTTTACAGGAAAGATCAATTGTCAGACTGGGTTTAGGAACTTGCTCTGCTCCCGACTTATAGTAAAACCCTGATGCTCCTCCCCCATTATAAATTTTAAGAAGCACAAGATTTCGTCCTTTATTCAGGGCAAGAGTTATTTTTTCCTGATCTGGAGCTGCACCTCGTCCGATATTATTTCCCAAAACCAACTGGCCATTAAGATAAACTTTTATTCCGTCATCACTGCCCAAATTTAAAGGAATTTTTGTAGGGGCATCCGCATTAATTACTTTCATTAAATAATTAGAAGAATTTTCGGCGGAGAAAACAGTGCCATATAACACACCTTCTTTCCAATCTGTCCTGACCTTCCAATTATGTTCAATAGCACCATGCTTAAAAACCTTATTCTCATCAAAAGTATAGTCGATTTCCGGCCCCGCTTTTTCATCAAAGCCAACCCCGACAAACGGTCCAATATGATAAAAATTTCCCGATCTAACCTTTCCACTTGGAATGCTTTGGGACAAAAGAATGCTGTCGTTTGATTCTTGAAAATTTGTTTGTAATCCAGGGGACCATTTATTTCCCCCTCCCCTTGTTCCAAAGCTCCAATCACCCTTTACTTCCCAATCTTTTAAATTATGCGAGGGTTTTGAATGAACTTCGAGTTCAGTAAGAACAAAATTCCCATCCCCAGGAGAGCGTCCCGGGCCTTTCTTGGGAAGCCTTGGATCGGTCATCGCCTCCACTCGGACTCCTGTTATCGAGGATAAATTAGTTGTGGTATTCACAACATAACTACCCTTTGCACTTCGGCCACCTACGAATACGGATCCATCTTTTTGAGGCTCGAATTTGACCCCCGGCATTTGGGAAGTAACTTTCCCCATATTCAAGTTTTCCCACTTACTTATTCCGTTCGAATACTCATCTTCCCATTTAGACAATCTTGCCGGGAGTGTTTGATCAAATAAAGTGACCGCATCTTTTGCTTTTTTGATTTCCAGCTTTCGCTTTTCCGAAGCAACTTTAACCGCATTTGCAGTTTTTTTCCTGTAATCATTAATCTCAGAACTGGCCTGACTAATCGCAAGTTCTCGCTCTCTTTCTTTTGCGTTAAGCGATTCTTTGATACCCCTCTCTTCTTCTCTCAATTGTTTAATCAAACTCAGATGGTCGTTCTGCAATTGATCGTTAAATAATTGCAGGCTTTGTGCGATCTCATTCTCCGTTGCCGGACGGTTCAGTATACGAAGAAATAAGTCGTTTATTAATGTGGGGTCATCCTGTTGAGCCTTGGCCATTTTTGTGATTGCATTATTAGGGTCTGAAATCGCGTTGTTTACTGTGGGTCCACTGACAAGAGCCATAATCGGCCCCAACTGAAGCTCACCATTACGTTCGCATTCACAGGAAGTTTCTCGGGCAGGGCGGCCAAAAGTTCCCAAAAAACCATCTGGCAGCTTGATACCCACATCTGGCAGCGATGCGGCACGGGTACCGGCCGGAACTCCTGGAAACTTACTTTTGAAACCTGTTACTTGATACACCGCGTCGAGCAGAGTCTCGGCAGGTAAGCGGCGGGGGTGGGCATGAGAAAAATTGATGGTATCATCCACATTCCAGCTATTGGAACCGACCGAAAGCTGGTATGTTCTTGATTTACATAGTATTTTAATGATGTGCCTTATATTGAAATCACTCTTGATAAACTCTTTCTCTAAATAACTTAAAAGTTTTGGATTACTGGGAGGGTTTCCTGCTCGGATATCATCAATTGGTTCGATTATTCCAATCCCGAAAAGATAGCCCCAAATTCGATTCACATAACTTTTTGCAAAATAGGCATTACTGGGTGAGGTCATCCATGCCGCTAATTTTTCCCGCCTGGACATTCCAGATTTCTCTGCAAATTCGGCCGGATAAGGAAAATCGGGTGCTACCACCTCACCCGTGCGTTCATGTTTCACTTCTCCGAATTTTACATCTTTTACAAACTCATAAAGTGGTTTTCCTCTTTCAACCGCAGTCTTACCAATCTCGTTTTTCCCTGAAGCCGGATCCTTTGACAATTTAAATTGAGCAAAATGGGCGGCCATCTCGTAATACTGGTTTTGAGTCCATCTTTCAAATGGATGATCATGGCATTTATTACAGTTAAATCGAGTAGCGAGGAATAAATGGGTTGTATTCTCCATAGTATCCTCGGGGGTTCTCAAGATTTTAAAATACGATGCGGGCGGATTTTCTTTATTCGAACCCGAGGCAGTTACTACTTTTCGAACAAATTGATCATAGGGAGTATTCTTTTCCATTTCTGCCCGTATCCAAGTGCGTAAGGCAGTTGCCCCCTCTCGTCCCAAAAACTTTCCATTTACTTGCAGTAAATCGGCCCATTTATTGGTCCAGTGTTCAAGAAAGTCTTCACTCCCTACTAATTGATCGATCAATTGATCTCGTTTCAACTGGGAAACTCCTTTTTGCTTGGTAAAATCTAAAACCTGATCAAGACTCGGAGGGAGACCAGTTAAATCGAGGTAAACCCGACGAAGAAACTCAAGATCGCCGCTTATTGGCGAGGGAAGTATTTTCATCCGCTTCCACTTCTGGGCTACTAATTGATCCACCTTATTATTGTGGGAAGGTTCCTTCCATTGAAATCCCTTACGATCCCCCATGACCGTTAAGGTAGTTGCGGCATACCGGCCTTCATAACGGGCTAATATAGGTGCCTCTCCTCTACGAAGTGTCGTCATTAAACTCAATTCGTCATGCTCGCTTACTTCTCCATTTCCACTGGTAACAAATGCCTCGTGTGTAACATCCCGTATCTTACCATTGGAAAAGCTGGCTACTACTCTCATTTGCTGGGTCGAGCCAATTTCCTGAACAACTGGATTCTGGGGAAATAATTCAATCTTCTTTACTCGCACTGCATTAGTAGCAAGAGGAGCTCCATTCGCGATCCATGCTTTAATTACCTGATAGTATTTTGAATTAGAATCAACTAATTGACCGCCTTCATGTGGTACCCTGCCCGAAGCTTTTAACAGCATAAGGCTACTATCAGGCGAGGCCACGCTTACCCTTCGACAGGCCATATCATCGGTAAATGCACGAACATCATACAATGCATCGTAGCCTCGGAGAGAGAGTTTGAATCCATTCTTTCCATCTTTTGCCCCATGACAGGTCCCTGAGTTACAACCAAGCTTAGAAATAATGGGATTTACATCTTCGATAAAATCAGGTTCCCAATTCGCTGTCATTCCAGCAACTTGAACGGGAATTGAAACTTCCCGATTTGCAAAATGGGCAACAAGCACGCCCCTCCCATCTTTCTTCGGTGAAAATAATCCTCTCTTATTCACAGTCCCGATTCCTCCTTTTACTCTCCATTTTGCCATGCGAGTAACATCCACTCTTCCTCCTCCTTGTAAGTCTGCACTTAGCAAAAGTTGGCAATAATCAATTGCCCGGGAAATGGATATAGTCTTGGGTTCGAGAATAAGGTTTTCAACCTCAGCTCCCTTTCTTAAAGACTCGGTCACCTCCAAAGACTGTTCAGATTGCTTTACTGAAAATAGTAGATTGTTCACCTGTTCGGACTTTTTCTTAATGGGAACGGGGATGAATTTTCGAAAGATTTCACCGGATGATATTTTGTGTAAACGAATTAATCCATCATATCCCCCTGATGCCAAGGTCTTACCATCAGGTGAGCAGGATAAAGAATAGATGGCAGAATTTGGTATTTGCTTCCTCCATAGTTCCTTGCCCGACTCGATCTCAAAGCAAGAAATTTCTCCCTTCCCATTCAAACTGCTTCCAGCAAAGCCAAGGTTTCCTTTTGCATTAAAACAGACTGAAAAAATTCGTCCAATTTGAGATTTATATTCACGGATTTGATTGGGATTTCCTCCACCTGCCGGTGCCGCCTTTGTCGCCTGTCTAAATAATTTTGGTTTACCATCAGCACCCCCCACCAATAACTCGGTTTTCCCAGGTCGTACCGCGATTGAATTCTGTCCTCCACTCAAAATCCCGGGTGTGTGGGTGGTTACATTACCGATAAACCTTTCTGTTTTTACATCAGTTTGCTTCACTGTTTTGTCACGGCTTACCGAAAAAATCGAATTTCCATCTTCCGAAAAAACAGTCCCCCTCACCCAGTCATCATGTCCAGACATGTAGGAAATTTGTTTTCCATCGGTGGACTGAATAACTCGAACTGATGAATCACTCCCTCCAAAACCAAGCAATGTACCATCCGGTGACCACGACACCCCGTATAACGTATCGTAAGTTACGGAGTGAGATAATTTTAATTTTTGGACCCTCCAATCCCAAACTTGGATCTCTCCCATTCTTCCCGGTTGTCCCCCTGCTAATGCCAGGTTCTTTCCATCCGGAGAAAAAGTAACCGCTTCAATCCGTTCGGACATCCCGACCAATCTTTTTACAATCGAACTCCCGTCTGATTTGTATATAATAGCCTCATGGAAACCTGACAGGGCAAGGTATTTACCATCAGGAGAATAATCGAGAGAAAGAATTAATGGCGGTATTTCATAGATAGGAAGATTTTCCATGCTGTATTTCGGCCCGGAATTGGCAGGAGAATCATCTTTCGCACCTTCCACAATCCACTGTACAATTTTTTTATATTCTGTGGGATGCAATGCCTTTGCATTTTTCCCTTTAGGCATCTCGGAAGATCCGTCTGGGTTAATCTTGATTTGATCGATCAGATAGCTAACAAAAGGCTTACCAGGAACAACTGCGGGTTTACCTGTTTCTCCGCCCTTTAATAAAGAGAGGAAATGAGTCATCAAATAATCTCCTTTCATTTTTGCAGGTTGGTGACACCCATTACAATTGGCCTGAAAAATAGGTCGAATGTCATCATGAAAACTAATCTTTTTCGTTTTTTCTGCCTCGCAAAGAAAAGGAAGCAAGCAGGTACCAAAGAGGAGGAAAACCTGGATGGAGATTTTTCGAAAAGAGAAAGGCATATAATCAATACTGATCTCAATTAATCTTGAGACAAGGGACAAAGTGAGATTTCTAAAATTAAAATCCGCAATGATGCTTATAATTAAGCCATATTCTTAATCCAGAGTTGAGGCTTTCCTGTGAAATTTCTTTCAATCGTCCAATCAATTGTTACCCCAAAAGCTAACTTGAGATGAGACATATAAAATTTTCCTCTCGAAGGAAAAATGAAAACTAGATTGAGATATGCCCTCTCATAAAAGTATCTGCTTTTCCCTCCACCCATATTCCATTTTTGCTCACCCCACATTTGAATGAAGTACCGCGGGGAGATAATTGCTTTGCCCGAAGGGTATCCTTCCCAAGCTTTTTACTCCAGTAAGGAACAAGAACGCAGTGAATTGAACCGCTCACCTCGTCTTCATCCACCCCACAAGCAGGAGCAAAATAGCGCGTAACATAATCAACCTTGGGGTCGGCAGATAAGGCAGTAGCAATAATTCCACGCGCACCTGTAATTCGTTTTAAGAGAATGGGATCGGGTTGCATATCCAGCACAATTGATTCATCAGAAAATACACACAAACAATCTAGACCGATGTAAGTTTCATTCGGATAGGCTCCTAAGCCTTCAACGAGTAATGGGGAAGCAACACAGATTCGGGATGGTAACGAGGGTAGTGCCAAAGATAAGGCACCATTTTCGAGCTTAGTTACTTTTAATTCTCCGCTACTGGAAGAAAAGCATATTGATTTGGCACCCTCAGAGAAACCTTCTTCAAACAGTATATGAGAAGCCGCTAATGTCCCGTGCCCACTAAGATCGATTTCTACTAACGGAGAGAACCAACGGATTGACCATTGGTTGGGGGAATTTAAAAAAAGAAATACAGTTTCAGGTAAATGTGTTTGTGCGGCAATACTTTGTAATTCATCAGTCGACAGCCAATCCTTTAAAATACATACACCAGCGGGATTCCCAGAATAGGAATCCTTACAAAATGCATTTACTTGATAATAGGGTACATTCATTACAATTTAATTAGAAAAAAGCCAATTACTACCTTGCTTACAATTAAAACGCTCGGTTGATTTACATAGATTGAAGCAATAGGTTACAAAAGCAAATTTCATAGCCCGAACGATGCCAATTATCAGAAATTAGCTCAGATAAAATAAATTCTATACAATTGAATCTACACTACCATACATTTGCCAAGCTAAAGGCAAAGAATCTAAAGTGAGTAAAAGAAAAAAAGGTATTAAGCGGGTACAAAACCCCACTGGGAGCGATACGCTTTAGAAATCAATTGATTTGCATCTTTGCGATTAGTGGTGAGTTTTTTGGCATTCCATTTAAATTCTCCACCCACTCGCATCGCAACATTACCCAATAAAATAGCCTCGGTTAAATTCCCGGCATAGTTAAAGTTGGAGAGAGCAATTTCAGGCTTGTTTTCCCGAATTGCCTTCACCCATTCTTCTTTCATCCCCGCGTCTCCTCGACCATTTCGGGCAATCGATTGTTCGGGCAATTCAACTTCATTTTTCTTGTGCCATTTTCCGCCCTTGTATACCAACCAATCGGCTCCATAATCATTGGGAGAATACATTATCCCATCTGTGCCCACAATAAGAAGGCCACTGTTTTTAGGAGTCTGACCATGAAAAAGATCCATTGGGGGTAGATTCTTCACTCCTTTATTATCCTTCCCATTATTACCCACTTTTCCTTCATACCAATGGAATTTGATTGGCCCACGCTTTTCAGTCTTGGGGAAATATAGATTAATACTGGCCCAGGAAGGATAAGTCTCATCATTAATAGGACCCGTGTTTACTGACTCCGCCTTAGTCGGCTGGGTAAGTTCGCATCCCATAAAAGCGAGGTTGGTGGTATGACAAGCCATATCACCTAACGCACCAGTGCCATAATCGTACCATCCTCGCCATTTAAATGGTGCATAACAGGAGTGGTAGGGTCTCATCGGTGCAGGTCCAACAAATGAATCCCAATCGACATGACTCGGTACATCCTCAGCCTCACTTGGGCGAGCTGTAATTGTTGGAGCTTGTGGCCAAACAGGACGATTTGTCCACGCATGTATATCTTTCACCTTCCCTAATCCTCCGGCACGAATGTATTCCGCTCCTTGACGAAGGCCATTCTCTGCAGTTCCTTGATTTCCCATCTGCGTGCAAATTCCCTTTGCATTTGCTAGGGTGGTCATTTGACGAGCTTCCCAAACAGTGTGTGTCATCGGTTTTTGCACATACACATTGATCCCCTTTTGCATTGCCATCATTGCTGCAGGTGCGTGGGTATGATCTGGTGTACTGACTGTAAGTGCATCAATCTTATCTCCATACTGGCTTAGTAATTCTCGATAATCAGAAAATTTGACCGCATCTGGATGCTTTCTTAACGCTACATCCAACCTGCGGGAATCGATATCACAGGCAGCCACGACATCGCCATGAACCGCTGCATGATCAAAATCACTCTTCCCCTTTCCCCCCACTCCGATCCCCGCAACTTGCAGCTTACTATTTGCACCGAAAACTCTTGACGGGAAAAAGTTAAAAGCAAACGCAGTAGACGCGGCTGCCCCCAGAAATGTGCGTCGTGAATAGTGGTAGGTTTTTTGGTAGCTCTTAGTCATGGTAAAAAAAGAATAATATTAAATTTTTCAAAATAAAATAAACTTCAAGCACACCCTGCAAGGCAAAAACACTGGATTGAAGAATTTTCTCAATAGAGAAAACAAACCTATTCACATTTAAACCATAGTATAGAGGACTACACTAATGTTCTGCCTTGATAGTATTAAAATACTGAGTCCGGTCGGCCAAGCACAGTTTGTAAAATTTCCTCATTTCTTCCTTTCGCTTTACTGGCTCCAGGGTTTGCCAATATTTACCAAGGATATTTTGTCGATGACGAAGCATTTTGAGTTCTTTCGTTCTGACCTCAGGCTTTAAATTCCTTAGACTCCTAAGTCGATGTTTAATCTCTTTTTTTCGCTCCAGGCTCATACCCTCAACTCGTTCAATCGTTTGTCTTAAAATCCTGAGCTTTTCAGGAGGTGCATCCAACAACGAACGAAGCAAATCGACTTGATTGGCACCTGGAAATAACGGAACTCCTCGAGAGGTCTTCTTGGACTGATTTTCATCCAAAAAGTGTTTCCTTATTTCTGATTTCTGCATCCGCGAATTATCCCGCTTTTTATCGTCGCTTCCAAAAGTTATATTCAATGAAAAGAACAGAGTAAAAAGAATGAAATGAGGAATAATATTTTTCATTGAGATTATTATATTAGGAATCTAACAACACCAGCAAATCATAGGTTTGTTCACTCAAAAAACTTTCAGGAACATTCAATTCTTCTGGAATTGCCATGAGATCTTCAATTATTATTTTCTCCGAATCATTTAAGTAAGATGGTAAGGAGTTAGGCTCTAGGGCAACGTTTTCTTGATTATCAACTGTAACTTCTAAATCGAGTAAAGGGATGATAAATAATAATGCACAAAATGCTACTCCAATTGAGGCAAAAGGAATGAAATAATGAACCCCTCGACTTACTGATTTATTTTCTAAGTCGAGTTTCTCAATATCAACAAGAAGTGATTCAGTGAATCCTTCATTCAATGATGCACTTTCATTCGAAAGGAAATCCTCAATTACCTTTTCAGGATCATTCTTATTTTTCATCTTATTTTCTATATTCTTGAAGAGTTTTCCTTAAATGGGTGCGTGCCCGATGAATCCAAGTTTTAACACTTGATTCGGACACTTTCATAATATCTGCGATTTCCATATAACTAAGCTCCCTTTGTACGCGCAGTAATAATGCGGTTGAATAGTATTCGGGTATCTCCTTCATGGCAAAATTAAGTATTTCATTCCATTCTTGTGCCTCATTGGTTGGCTGCACGATTTGGCCTTGGATTAATTCATCCGAATAACTCGAAATTTGCTGACGGTTTGATTTCTTTATTTCATCGATTAGTAAATTTCTTGCAATCGTGAAAAGGTAGGTGGAAAATTTTGCCTTCGGTTGGTATCGAGAAGCTGATTGGTATACCCGAATAAAAACTTTCTGAGTCAAATCCTCCGCGTCTGCCTTGTTTTGAAGTGAACGATCAAAAAAGCGAAAGAGTCCATCCTTCCATCGAGTAATTATTTTCTCCATTGCAACAGGACATTTTTCCCCAACTTCTTTCATCAGCAACTGGTCGTCGCTCAGTAAACAATTCTCACGATCTTGATTCTCACTCATTTCAAGTAGAGTGCCATGAGACAATAAAGGATTGGGTACGCTTTGCATGTGTTCTGTCCTTAAAAACGGACGAACAAAAGAAAAGTTTCAAAATAATGTTATTTCAATTGATTACTAATCAAGCGGGATAATATGAGCAGCGTCCACAATTACATAACCCTCGGTATCCTCATTAAAAACTTTCAGGTCATATTTCTCACCCTTTTTAAAAACAAAAGAACCCAATGAATGCCATAAATTATCTGTACTTCCCTCTTTTCTCTGATCTACGACAACAGAAGATAACTTTTTTTCATCCTTAATTTCATATCTAACTTTTCCTGCTCGGTTTCCTGAAGCTACATACGAAACCATTATTTCGTGCCGGCCTTCTTTTGGTGCCTTAAACGGAAAACAAGCTGATCGCATCCCCTTCCCTCCATTTCCATCATGGAAATAAGAATAGCCCACAAAAGGACGGAGTGATGTACTTTCGACCCACTCCCCCTCGAAACTTAAATTTGCACCGTCCACTACCAGACCGCTCATTTGGGAGGGATCGATCCCCCGCCCAAAAGCAACTCGGTTTGATTTTTCCAATTCAATCACTTGTCCATCGTCCACCAATCGAGTTTTCAACTTGTCGTAGGAGATATCCTGAACGGGAATTTCCTCCTCGATCGCAAGAACGGCTGCGGTCGCTGCAGACTGGCCTAAAATCATAAAGACCGGTTCCATCCGAATTGAACCAAATGCGATATGGGAGGAAGAGATACAAACCGGAACCAACAAATTACTGCACTCATCAGCCTTTGGAATAATAGAACCATAGGAAATTTGATACGGCCCGCCTGGATGAACCTGTACATCGCCCTCATTTTGAACATACGACAGGCCGTTTTCATCTTTGGCTACATAGCGCTGAACATGATGGGAATCCATGGTGTAAGACCCCATTCCAATCGAACGGGGGGTATCTGACTTTCCGCGTAGATTTAATTCAGTAATTACGAAATTACTAACCATGCGCCTCGCTTCTCGTACATAAATCTGGTGCGGCCAGTGACCGTTCGATTCAAATTCGTCCTTCGCCAACCCCCAGGTGTTCATTTTTTTGCGAATATCATCGGGTACGCGAGGATCATTACATAAAAAATAAAAGTAGCCTTTTTGATACCTTTCATGCTCGAGGATGATTTCCGCCCGCTCCTGATAACCCGCTTCTGGGTATAGATAATTCATTCCGATATTATCTGTGCTGAATGGACCATGGTTATTCGTATCTGTCTTGGCATTTGGAACCGGATCAAACTTCCCAAATACATGAGTGGAACCCTGAATCAATGTCCGCAGTAAGAGTTCGTACTGTGTGGGGTCGTACTGGTCAGGCCTTGGAAATGGAATTCGATTCTCCTCCACTTGAGTTAAACACAAACGAAAGTTATAAGCCTGCATTTTAAAATCTCCCTGTCCATCTTTGCCAGGAGACTGCGAACTAATTCGAGCTAACAAGCCACTGCTTGGATCCCCTTCAATGATAAAGGGATCAATTTTCGCCTTGAATTGATGGGATCGCGCATTCTTAGTCTGCACACCACTTAACGATTCACCATAAACTGAGTTCGCTTCTCGTCCCACGAAATAACTAACTCCTGCAGAGGCCATAAGGTCTCCCTCATAAGTACAATCAAGAAAAGCGGATCCATTGTATGTATTTCCAGAAAGGGTAGAAATTGAGATAATTTCTCCCCCCTTTCTTTGAACGCCATTTTCTCGGTCCAACCTTTCCTCTCGGTAGACCTCTAATTCATATTCCTTTACCCATGATTCAAAAATCAATTCAGCAACATGGGGTTCAAAGATCCACATCGTCCTGCGGTCACCATCAATTGCAGGTGCACCCTGCCCTCGATTGCCATACTCGTCCATTTTTTGCCATTTCCACGAATCAACACTCTGGTAGTGCCTCCATACTCGATGATAGAAATCACGTGCGATCCCCCCAATTGTCTCTTTCTTTCCACTATCCGTCCATCCTAAACCACTACTTGATAGACCTCCTAAATACTGATCAGGAGAAACCACCACCACTGACTTTCCCATTTTCTTAACCTGTACCGCAGCGCTAATTGCGGC
>Ga0209715_1000476_pt1 | contig 34817 bp, 38 predicted proteins | sample COGITO_mtgs_1205_2_FD_184809 | JGI IMG/M metagenome (GOLD analysis project Ga0209715, IMG submission 184809) | Pelagic marine microbial communities from North Sea - COGITO_mtgs_120503 (SPAdes) (version 2) | ecosystem: Environmental > Aquatic > Marine > Epipelagic ... | reverse complement strand
AGAACGGCTGAAAAACGCCGCAAACATCAGGTCGTCTTTCTTCATAACTTCGGCAGATCCATATTCGAGCTCACCGTCGTTATCCCAGTCCCAACCGTTGAAGAACGCAGCCATTTCAGCATATTCTTTCCAAGTCTGTGGAATGCGTAATTCATTGCCCGTTTCGGCTTTGTATTTTGCTTGATATTCAGGGTTATCAATCACATCTCTACGATACTTCAAGTAGTGACGATCCCCATCGATTGGAAACTGGATCATCTCACCATCCCAAGAATTCACGTCGATATGGCTTTGAGTGACATCCTGCATTTGCGCCATATTTACATATTTTGCTGGCACGGGCTGCAGATATTGCTTCCAATCGCGGATAAAGTTGGAAAAACCAAAAACGATGTCATAAGGAGCTTGGCCCGCCTGAAACGGAACCATGGCCTTTGAATACAAATCGCCTGCTGGCGTATGGATCACGTTAACTTCAGCACCCGTCAACGCACTAAACTGTTCCGCGTGAAGCGCTGTTGGCTCACCCATAACTGGTACAGCATGCGTGTTTATGGTCAATTTTTGGCCACTGTAATCTTTTTTCGACATGGCGTCATAGGAGCATTCACCCGCTATATCACCCGTATTTTTTATGTGTGGAAACTGATCGCTCCATTGATCTGCATGCGCAAGGCTGCCCAGCAAGGCAGTAGACCCCACTAAAACGCCCACTCTTATTGAATTTTTCATTATTCTTCCTCCCATTTATGTTGATTTAGTAGGTTAGTTATTAAGGTATCAGGACACCGCGTCCCTTCACCTTACCGTTATTCAAATCCTGCAAAGCCAGGTTGGCATCAGACAGTCTATATTCTTGCGTAGCCAAATTCACGTGGCCCTTGTCGGCTAGAGACATTAACTCCGTAAGTTCAGCCCATGTTCCCACTAAATTCCCAATTATATTTTTTTCTGTGGTGATCATCTCAAAGGCACTCACGTTGATATCTTCGCCATAGCCAACGACATAATAACTTCCCATATCGCGGGTCATAGCCAAGCCTTTAGCAGTTGTTCCGCGCTCAGCTACAAAATCTAATACGGCTTCGGCACCCTTGCCTTTTGTCAATTCCAAAACTTTTTGCACCTCGTTTCCGTCAGCTTTGACTAACGCATCTGCGCCACAAGTTTCAGCAAGCGCTAAAGCCATGTCGGAAGGATCAACAACAATAATTTCCGCCGCACACATTGCGCGCAAAACTTGAATGCCAATATGTCCTAATCCGCCAGATCCAATCACAACACATTTTTCACCGGGTAGGAGATGCCGCGATGCTTTTTTAGCAGCGCGGTAGGCGGTAAGCCCTGCGTCTGAATAGGCTGCAACTTCCTTAGGAACCAAAGTTTGTGGCAATTTTACAATATTTCGCACAGAGGTTTTAAGAGCCTCGGCATAACCGCCGTTGCAATCGACTCCAGGAAACATGCCATTTTCACCGTGCATGTCGTGCCCCCGCCGGCATGCCAAACACGTACCACCAGTTATTTTCGGGTGCACAATCACAGGGTCACCTTTTTTGAGACCCTCAACTTCACTCCCGACGTCTTCAATCCAGCCAGCGTTTTCGTGGCCCATTATGAGTGGCAGGAGTGTGCGATCCGCATCAGTCGCCTCGCGCCAAACACCTTCAATGATGTGCAAATCAGTCCGGCAAACGCCGGCACCGCCGATGCGGACAATAACATCGCTGGCTTTCTCAATTTTAGGATCCGGGACGTTTTCCAAGTCAACCCAAGACGGTGCTGTCAGGTGATCGTCATATTGTTTTAGAACTTGCGCGCGCATAATTAGCCTTCCAATCTCTCTGCCTACTTCTTCGTAAAGCTTCGACAAGCTGGCGCTTTCCAGCAAGATTAAAAAGTGTTCACTTCTGGTCATGATAGCCTGAAAACTGTTCACTTTATGAACACTAAGCTAATTTGCAGTTTAGCGAGAAAAGTCCTAAGTTTTACGCTAGGAGAAAAAAATGATCTTATTCAATGGCAACTTGGGCGGCGATCAAGGTGATCAATTAGCTCAAACCGCACTTGGTACAGAAATTGAAATCTCACAGGCTTCGCTAGCAGATAGTTGGAAGCGTAGCTCGTCTTTTGGTTTAGATCCAAATGGCAAACCAGTAGACGCCGTGATATCTGAAACTGAACTTTATCAATCGAACCAAAAAAACGAATACATTACACAGTTCGTAATGCCTGAACTGGAGCTTTTATATAATCAAATCGCCGGCACAAATTTTATGGTAGCCTATGCGGATAGTGAAGGCGTTGTCATAAATGCTCTGCGAGACGAAGACTTCAAAAACAGTGATGCCGGCAAAGCAGTTATTCCAGGGTCTATCTGGACTGAAGAATATCGTGGTACAAATGCCTTGGGCTTGTGCTTACATACGGGCTCTTCACAGATCGTAGCTGGACGCGAACATTTTTTTCACAAACTTGGCAATTTGTCTTGCTTTGCAGCACCAATTTACAACCCTAGTAACGAAATTGTGGGAATGATCGATGCAACATCTGATGCATCATCACGGCAACACCACACTCTTGCATTAGTTAAGCTGGCTTGCAAAAACGTTGAAAATCGCTTGTTTACCGATGCGTTTGAACACTCAATGATTATTAGTTTTCACGCTCGCCACGAATATCTTGGGACTACAAGCGCTGCATTATTAGCCATAGACGAGCATGGGTTTATTGATGGTGCAAACACCAATGCAAAAATGATGTTAAATGGCTTAAACTTGTCTCATAAACGCCATTTTGGCGATATTTTTTCTATTCCGTTTTCTAACATAATTAACAGGCTCTCTTCCAATGAGATTATACGCATCCACGATGTCATGGGATCTGCCGTTTTCATGGCGATGAAAGAAAGTACGACGAAACGCATTGTTGACATAGATTTACAAAGTCGCTCAAAGGCGCCCAGCATAAAATTGCTACCGCAGGTTTCTCACACAGACAAAAAAGATCCCGAAAATGTAAAAATCAAGCGGAGTTACATAGCGGAAGATGCCGGTTTAAAACGACACTTATTGATGGCTAAAAATGCTCTGAAATACGAACTTCCAGTGTTTATTGAAGGTGCCCGTGGTTCTGGTAAGAAAGCTACAGCAACCGAATTGCACAAACTTCTTTTCTGCGAACAGCCTTTGGTCGAAATAAAATGTAATTTATTAACGGCAGAGAATTACGAAGAAATGTTGTTTGGAGAGGCGGGAAGGCTGGCCTATTTTCAACCTTCATCCTCAATTTTTTCTGCAAGCCTTCTAGATAGGGCGCGTAATGGGAGCCTGTTTTTAAACGGTATCGAAGCGCTGCCGATCGTGGCACAAAAAGCCCTCATACAAGTCCTGGAAGAACGACAAGAAGCGCAAATTGACCAGGGCAAAACTGAAATTTCTGCTGTATTCTCTTCAAGCCGGTTATCTTTTACAGAGCTAAAAGCCAGTGAAGATTTAGACCCAGTCTTTCTTGAAGCGCTACAGGGATCGCAAGTTGTTCTGCCACATCTTTCACAAAGGTTAGACTTTCGGCTGTTAGCAACAGAGCTATTATACCAGGTTTCGCCCTCTCATAAGTTTTCCAAATCGGCTTTAGATGCTTTACAGAAGCGCGACTGGCCGGGCCAGGTCAAACAACTTAAGAGAACAATTCAAATGTTACTTGCTAATGCTGACGGACCAATCATCCGCGCTGAGGCTATCTCAGGTGGCACTCAACTTAAATCAGAAGAGTTAACACCATGCATGGCATGTTCCAATTCACCGGTGCGCAAAGAAAGCTGCGTTTTAATCAAAAAAACATGGCTTGAAACGGGGGGTAATGTTAGCCTTGTGTCACGCAGATTGGGTGTATCACGGACCACAATTTATAAACATCTTAGCAGCGAATAATCTCTAATGACGCTGCCAAACACATGAAGCCGCACCAGAGTGTTGGTCTCGCCCGGCTCTAATCGCTCAATAATTCGCGCCACTAAGCGCCACTGGCAGCCGCGTTGCGATTATTTTGACTTTATCGATCAAACCAACCTGCCTCGTGCAGACACTGGAATTGCCTCTATAATGGTATCACCCCGAACCGCCACGAGTTGATCAACCATATTCACAGTGACGCAGACGTGGTTCGGGATCACACGCAAGATATCGCCAACCGCTGGCTTGGTATGACAACGCGACAGATCAAGGAAACCGTGCTCTTCAGCAAATTTATGGATGCGCGCTTTCGGATGCTCAAGGATCAACCCATACCCGTCTAGACCACCAGTGTCAGATGTCAGTGTTTTGGAGCCTGCATCCAGAATACCGCGGTCCTCGCCTCCGCGGCTAACCACACTGGTAAATACGTGGAGTGCGCAATCGCTTTGCTGCGCAAACCCAGCTTCGATCATCATGCGATCATTGAAAATGCAGGTGCCTGCCCGATGTTCAGTTGCGCCTAACAAATTGCCAAGATTGGAAAAATTCGGGGTTCCTCCAGTAGAAATAATTCCGTGGCTCATACCGAACGCCGCCAGTCCCTGGGTCATTTTGTCCAGAAATATCTGTGTCTGAGGCCAAGTATCCAGCGCCGGATAAAATAGTAGGCCAGCAAAGTTGAGCATTGGATCATTGTGGATGATTTGGGCCAATGCGAGTGCTTCACCTGGCGTTTCAACCCCCGCACGTTTTTGCCCCGTGTCACATTCAATCATCACATCCAAAGGTCTGCCAGACTCACGCGCTGCATTAGAATAGGCATCAAGTACAACCGGATTATCAGCGCAGACCTTGAGAGCAAAACGCCGTTGTAAAGCTGCCAACCGACCCGAACGCGCCGCTCCCAACAGATTGGTTGCGACAATGATATCGGTGATGCCTGCATCCGCCATCACTTCGGCCTCACCTAGCTTTTGGCAGGTAATCCCACACGCGCCAGCCTCGATCTGCATCTTTGCCAAAAGCGGTGATTTATGGGTTTTGATGTGCGGACGGTTTGCCACCCCGGCCTCATCACATAACTTTTGAGCGCGTTGAACATTACGCTCAACGACATCAAGATCAATAATCAGACAGGGCGTACCAAAATTCTTTATAACCTCGGCCTTCAGTCTGTTTATCGCATCAGTCATTCTGTTCAGCCTGATTGAGGTACGCTTCAGCCAGTAAAATGGGATTGTATCTTGTGGGCACTGTCAAAGGTGTGTTCTCCGTCCAGATATTTTTTCATCCTAGCAATCCATTGCTATGCGATCAAACGAACGATTACTAGCGTCCGATTGCCAGCACAAATTTCACCCCTGCGGTCCAAACTTGATGCCTCTCAACAAGAGCAGCGGCGCGATTCAGCTTGAAATTTGCGGCCGCGTTAATCCAGTGATAGTCGCCATGCGAACCACATCACGACGAAACGCCTCTGGGTATCTCTTTGCCATTCTCTATCTCTTTCATAACAAACATTGCTCGAAAGAGCCCGGAACTCACCCGCCACAAATCCGCCCTGCCCTCATCCTAGTTTACTCTGACAATCTATACGTTCCTATTCTTGGCGTATCGAATTCTCCCAATTGCGTAAGAAGGCTTTTCGCTTCAAACGATCCAAGAACACCAACAATCCCGGGCCCAACCGAATGGGGCGCAGCGCCTTTTGTTTGTCAGATGCGCCCTCAAAAACTGGCGGTAAGCCAGTTGTTTTGGCCAAGCTTTCTTGCGTGGGCTTGGATAATAGAAAATCTATCATACGCCCAGCAACATCCGGATTTTGCGCGTTTCGCGGAATAAATGCGGTGCGCATCATCACCGTCACATAATCTTGCATTGGCACAATCGTGATGCCAGGTTCATGCGCCAGCCGATTTTCCGCATAAGAGCCCAGCACATTATAAGCCAGCGCCAAACGACCTTGGTAAACGTCGTCGATCATAGCCCCGGAACAACAATAAAGCCGGGTGTTAAGACGGCCCATCACCTCAGTCAAACGCCAAAAACTGTCTGTATTGCGGCTGTCTTGTGTCGCAAATAAATATCCAAGACCCGAGCTGCGCACATCATAAGTTCCGATGCGTTGATCGAAAATCTCTGGATGCGCGCGCAACAAATCGATCAGCTGTTCGCGATTTTTCGGTATTTCCAATCCTGCAAAATGCGCGTCCGAAATTACCAAAGCCGCAGGCTCTTGGGTGAAAGAAAACAGCTGGTCCTGCCATTGAGCCCAAGCAGGAAGTCGCGCAGTTTGGGGCGAAACATACTGTTGTGCAAAACCGTCATTGGCCAATTTGGTTTGCAGATCCATAGCTGATGAAATCACCAGATCAAAAGGCGCACCCTCGTCATAAATTGCAGCCATTAACTCGGTGCTACTGGCCACAGTATAATCAACCGTGATCCTTCGGTTGATTGATTGAAACCTACGGATCAATGGATCAAAGGCGGCGATGTCGGCGGTCGAGATCACCCTTATGGTTTGCGTGGGCATAGGGACCGTGTAAATCTGGTGATCTTCGATCTCAAAAGCGAAACTTGCGTTAAAACATACTAAAATTAGACCAATGGCAAATAAAATGATACGCATGCGCCGCCTCCTTTGGGGTCTGTATGGTTGGTAATTTCGACAAGCCCCCCATGGGCACGGGCAACCTCGTCCACAATGGTCAAACCGAGGCCAGAACCAACAATGTCATTGACGTTTGTGCCGCGTTTAAAGCGCTGTAAATGGTCGCTCAGATTGGCCCCGGCAAATCCGCGGCCTTGATCGGCAAAACTGAGGATGTGGTTATGGGCATCCCGGGCGAGGGTCACTGTTATGTTACTGTCGGCGGGTGAATATTTTATCGCATTGTCTAAGATATTTCGCAATGCGTTTTGCAGCAAAATCGGATCACCATCAAAGTCGAAATCGCCGCCCTGATCCTGCGTTATTATTGAAATATCCTTAAGTTCCGCCGTGGGCGATAGGCGCTCAACGGTTTCTGCCATCAATTTGCGTAAATCTATCGCCTCAGTTTGAAACTGATCGGCGCGAAAATTCACCATCGCATGATCCAGCAGTTGCCCCGCTGACCGCGAGCTTTCGTCAATAGCGCGTATCATCTCCCGCAAGGCAGTTTTGTTTTTGGATTTTTCCAATCCGCGGTGGATCACCTCGGCTTGTGTGCGCACCGTCGCCAAAGGCGTGCGCACGCGATGCGCGGCTTCAACGATGAAATCCTCAGATCGGGTAAGGCTGGATTTTAGCCGCTCGATCAACGAATTTAGCGCGGTGATCAACGGCACCAATTCCGCCGGTGCCTGTGTTTGAACAGCGCGTAGATCGCTGGGTCCGCGGCGGGTCACAGCACCGGCCACACGATTAAGGGGGGCAAGCGCGCTGTGGGCGGCCCATAGGCTAAGCCCAGTAGCGACAAAGAAAAAGGCGATACCAATGGCCACCGCCAGAAGCGTGATCCGCGACGATATTTGCACTAGCCCAAGGCGTGTCTGCGCCACGACGATGCGCACCAATGCCTGGTGGCTTTGGCTGCTAACAAGGCGTGTTACAACCACGGCGCGGACCTGTTCACCTCGATACTCAAAGGTGGAAAATTCCGGCTGTTTGGGCACGCCCAACGCCGCTTTAGCCACCAGATCATCATAGCCAGTTAAGGTTTCACCATCCACCAACACACGATAAAACACGCGATCTTCGCTGATTGTGCCCAACATGGACAACGCCGAATAAGGCAATTCAAGCCGCACCTGTCCGCCCTCGGCAAAAAGTGCATCGGCAATCGACGTCGCTGAAGCCGCCAAAATATTGTCCTGCGTATCAGCCGCTGCGCGTTCGGCCACGCCACGTACGATCACGAACAATACCAGCGACAATAGCAAGGCAATGAGCGACAATTGGATTACCAAACGCCTTTGCATAGACCCTTTTGGCAGCAGACTCGTCATGGCCTTGCGACCAAACGGTAACCCAAACTGCGCACTGTTTCTATTTCCGCGCCCGTGCCCGCCAGCTTTTTGCGAAGCCGCCCGACATAGACCTCGATCGCATTTTCAGAGACATCCTCAGACAGCGAAAACAGACGGTCCATAAGATGGTTCTTGGAAAAAATTTGGGCTGGTGCGGCAAAAAATATCTCAACCAGCCGTAATTCGCGGTTTCGAAGATTTTGACTGGTGTCATTGGCCGTCAAAGTGGCCTCTTGCGGATCTAAAATCACACCTGCGAACTCTAACCGATTCTGCGCCGCCCCGCCTTGCCGACGCAAAACAGCGCGACATCGTGCTTCTAATTCGGCGAAATCGAAAGGTTTCGTGACGTAATCATCGGCGCCCAAATCCAACAATGTTATTCGATCCGAAACTTGCGAGCGGGCTGTCAAAACGATTACGGGCGTTTTGTTTTTGGCCTGCCTATGCCGCGCCAAAAAATCGCGACCATCGCCATCTGGCAACATAATATCAAGCAAAATCAAATCGTAATTTGTTGTATCGACAAAGGCACTCGCATCATTCAGTCCAGTGGCGTGATCCACCGCGTGACCATCCAATGCAAAACGCTCGCAGACGGCACGAGCCAGTTGGGCACTATCTTCTACCAACAGAAATCGCATCAACTTCCACTTTCGTTCTTCATGACAGGTTGCTGTCAGCTTTACTGGTTCTGCTAGCACAATGTGCGGGGAACCCCGCCTATGTCAAATGGGAGAAACTAATGACAAATCGCTTTTTCAAGGCACTAGCAACCGGCGCTGCAATTACTGTTGGTGTGGCCTCTGCTGCATCCGCGGCTGAATGTATCGCCCCAGCAAACCCAGGTGGTGGTTGGGATTTCACATGCCGTCAAATCGGCAAAATCATGTATGATATTGGGGCTGTTGATAAACCAATTCAAGTTACCAATATGCCAGGTGCAGGCGGCGGCTTGGCCTTCAACACAGTTGTAAACGAACGCGGCGACGACGCCGATCTCATAATCGCGGCATCCTCCGCGACAACAACACGTCTGGCACAAAATGCTTATGCTGGTCGCACGGCTGGCGAGGTTCGCTTTGTGGGTGCCATCGGTGCGGATCCCGGCATCATCGCAGTTGCGGCTGACAGCCCCTATAATTCGTTGACAGATCTGGTGGACGCAATCCTTGCTGATCCGAGCTCTGTTGCCTTTGCTGGCGGTTCTGCGGTTGGTGGATTTGATCACTTGAAGCCATTGATGGTTCTAAAAGAAGCCGGTTTCACCGACATCACCAAAGTTAAATATATCGGTGTCGATGGTGGTGCAGATGCGATCACACAAACAGTTGGAGGCTTTACCCAAGCGATGACTGGCGACATGTCAGAAGTTGTATCGTTCTTGGCCAATGGTGACATACGTGTCATCGCGGTCCTCACAGACAAGCGCGTACCAGGTTTTGAAGACATCCCAACAGCAACTGAACAAGGTTACCCGGTTGTGGCTGTGAACTGGCGTGGTCTTTACGTGCCAAAGGGCGTTTCAGACGATACATTCAATTCGTGGGCTGACAAATTGCAAATGGTTGCAGACAGCGCGGAGTGGAAAGAAGCTATGGCCGCAAATGGTTTAGCGCCATTCACCAAAGTTGGTGGCAACTTCCAAGGTTATGTTGACGGCCTGGTGGCCGATATCAACGCCATGTCAAAAGAACTGGGAGTTATCCAGTAATGGCCTCTGACCGAATTTTTGGTTTGGTCACTCTGATCACGGCGGTCGCCTACATAGCGGCCGCCACTCAGATTCAAACAAACTTTTTCTCAGGCCAGTACTTGCCTAAACTTTTTCCTATCATGATTGGCACCGTGGCGGCGATTGCCTCACTGGTGATGATTTTTAAACCAGACCCAGAACCTGAATGGCCGGCAACCAGCGCTTGGATAAATATGGCCATAGCTGTTGTCGTCCTCGCGCTCTATTCCGTTTTTCTGAAACCGCTTGGTTTCATTCTACCAACGGCATTTGCGGCAGGCATCATCAGCTATCAAATTTTCCCGCGCAAGTTATCCGCCCTATGTTCCGGTGTGGGCTTGTCGCTAGGATTATTCGTCTTATTCAAGTTCCTCTTGGGCCTTGGCAACATCGTAGCATACCGCATTCCAACCGCCGCAAAACTGCGGGAAGCAATTTCAACTCTAATTCCATTTGTGGGGCACTAACGTGGATATTCTTGCTGATCTTGCGCTTGGTTTTAGCGTTGCATTGTCACCTTACACGCTGATGTTGGCCGTCTGTGGCTGTTTTCTTGGTACGGTCATCGGTGCATTGCCGGGCCTTGGCCCATCTAATGGCGTGGCGATCCTTATTCCAATCACCTTTACCCTCGGCCTTGATGCTACAAGTGCCCTGGTTTTGATGACCTCTGTTTATTACGGCGCCATGTATGGAGGGCGAATTTCATCGATTTTGTTGAACATCCCGGGTGATGAACCGGCCTTGATGACAACACTTGATGGGTATCCCATGGCCAAAGCGGGTCGCGCAGGGGACGCATTGGTATTATCCGGCGTTGCCTCATTTGTAGGGGCGCTCCTGGCCACAATCGGGCTGATGCTTTTGGCCCCGTCTCTAGCGCGTGTCGCTTTTTTATTCGGCCCCGCTGAATATTTCGCGCTTTACTTATTGGCCTTCTGCACCCTTGGCGGCATGGCTTCAAACAATCAGGCCAAATCAGCAATTGCTGCTTGTTTGGGCCTAGGCATCGCGATGATCGGTGTCGATGCCTCATCCGGTTTGCCGCGCCTTACCGGTGGCAATTTGCACCTTTATGACGGTGTTGATTTTCTTGTCGCCATCGTCGGCTTGTTTGCAATTTCTGAGGTGTTCGTTTTCATCGAAAGCCACGGAAAAGGGTCGTCCATAGGTATCATACTGGACAAAGTGCGCATCCCTTGGGCTGATATTTTTTCCACGAAATGGACGATGCTGCGCGCTTCTGGCGTTGGCTTCATTGCCGGCATCCTGCCCGGCGCGGGTGCCTCACTTGGATCGTTCTTAGCCTATATGACAGAAAAATCCATAGCCGGTGAAAAAGGTCGCTTTGGCACTGGCGTGCCCAAAGGCATCGCCGCACCAGAGGCCGGAAACAATGCCGCGGCTGGTGGTGCCTTAGTGCCAATGCTGACGTTGGGTGTGCCAGGTTCAGGCACTACCGCAGTTTTGTTGGCACTATTGATGACGTTAAATATTACGCCTGGACCGACGTTGTTTACCGAACGGCCCGAGGTTGTTTGGGGCCTAATTGCATCATTGTTGATCGCTAACTTTGTCTTGCTGTTGATGAACGTGCCCATGGTCAAAATTTTCGTCAAAATCCTGACAGTTCCCGCATGGGTTCTGTTACCCGGCGTAACCATGGTGTCATTCGTAGGTATTTATTCACTGTCGGGCAGTTACTTCGATCTGCTGATGATGGTGGGATTTGGTATGCTGGGATACATCTTGCGCAAGCTGGATATCCCGACAGTGCCAGTGATCCTAGGCATTCTTCTTGGTGGTCATATGGAAAACGCTCTACGTCGTGCAATGACATTGTCCGATGGGGATGTCATGTATTTGTTCAGTTCGCCGATTGCGATTGGTTTTTGGATCGCGGCAATTTCAGGCTTTGTTGCACCGATGTTTTTGCGTAAAATTCTGACAAAACCCCAAGCTGTAAAGGATTAATATGACAACACGTGTTTTGATCCCCTCTGGTGCCCTTGGCCTGAACTATGACCAAGTGGCGCTGGACCGTGGCATCGCGATGAAACCTGACATCATTGCGATCGACGGGGGATCAACCGACAGTGGCCCCGCCTATCTGGGACGCGGTGTGTCAAAATATTCACGCGCATCCACAAAGATCGAATGGCGCGGCTTGATGGAAGCACGCGCAATGGCGGGTGTGCCATTGGTTATAGGCACATCTGGCACTTGTGGGGCCGACGATGCGGTCGATTGGATGCTGGATATTACGCGCGAAATCGCCGCCGATCTGCAGCAAAGTTTGAAAATCGCAGTGCTGCGCTGTTCCCAAGATTCGGCGGTCATGAGCGCAGCCTTTTGCGATGGTCACATCACCCCCCTGCCCGCCGCGCCAAAAGTAGCCGCGCGCGATTTTACCAGCTGCACCAATATCGTAGCATTAGCTGGTGCTGAGCAAATCGCCGCAGCACTCGAAACTGGCGCCGACATCATCATCGCTGGTCGCACCACAGATACTGCCATTATTGCCGCCTTGCCCATAATGCGAGGTGATGATGCAGGGGCCGCTTGGCATGGGGCTAAAATCGGCGAATGCGGCGCGCTCTGCGCCTCCAACCCGCAATCAGGCGTCGTTATGATAGAATTTGACAATGACGGTTTTACCGTGATCCCGCTGGCCGATGGCGCGCATGCCACGCCCCATACGGTTTCCGCACATATGCTTTATGAAAATTCTGATCCGTTTATCCTGTATGAACCGGGCGGGCATCTGGATGTAACAGACGCGATCTATGCTGCGATTGACGATACGCGCGTGCGCGTCACAGGTTCAAAATGGGTGCCGTCAGATCGTTACACCGTCAAACTAGAGGGCGCACGACCTGCGGGGTTTCAATGCGTGTTGATGTGCCTGTTGCGCGATGCACATTATGTAAAAAATGCGCATATTTGGGCCGATGACATCATCAGAAAATGCCGCAGCAAGGTGATCAAGCGGCTTGGCTTGGCCCCAGAGGAATTTGAAATAGAGCTACGCCTGATGGGCCAGAACGCCAGCTTTGGCACACTGGAAACCCACGCGGCACAACCCCATGAAATAGGCGTGTTGGCGATTGTTACTGCAAACTCCAACGCATTGGCCATGGAAATCGGCCAATTCTTGAACCCCTATTTGCTGCACCATCCCCTGACCCAGGCTGAGGAACAGCCCACCTTCGCCTTTCCATTTTCACCGGCCGAAATTTCCCGTGGCCAAACCTATGAGTTTTGCCTCAATCACGTGCTGACGCTGGATGATCCAATGAGCACCTTTCGACTGGAGCAGATAGAAATTGGCTAAACTTGGTGACATAGTACAAAAAATACGATCCAAAAATGCAGGCCCATTTTGGTTAACAGTCGATATCTTCTGCGGCACAGCGCATGCCTATGCGCATGTAGTTACAAAGCTGCCGAGCGCTGCTGTCGCCAAAGCCTTTGGTATGAATACCCAAGACATCAAGCGTTTTGACATTGCTGACTTACATGTGGTGAAATTCAGCCTGCCCCGCCCCCATGTGCAAGGTTCAACCCGTGATCCCGACATGCACGGCGCCTCTTGGGCGGCATTGCTGGCCGAATTGTCGCTCGAAGAGTGAAATAATGTAAGCGTTTGAAAATGGTTTATTTATTACGTTTTTTCCTTGGCTTTTTACCGGCAGGTCTGTCAGGCTAATAGGAACTCACATCAGATGGCATCCTGTGGCGCCATAAAATTTTTGCACTGTTTGTAAAAGCAAGCCAGTGTTTGCGCAGTGATTGAACACCGCCCTTGTATCTTGAAAATTGATAGATCACTTTAGCCCAATGATTAAGACGAAACTGATCTCACTGCTGATACTCCTATCGGCCTGGACCTCTGTCTGTGCCGATCAGATTGATTTTTCTAAGGGTTGGAGTGAACAGCGCTTTTCTTTATTTTCCAGTAATGAATTTGAGCCAAGCGGCGAAACCTTGCATATCCGTTCGGATGGGACCGTCTCCATGTTCTGGAGCCGCCTGCCTCCAGCGCTATGGGACAGCAATCAGGCCGTTTGGGATTGGGAGGTCATATCCTCCGTGCCGCCCACAGACCTCACAGTTAAAGGTGGTGATGATCGCAATGTATCAGTTTACTTTGTGTTCATGCCGGAAACCTCTCTCCCAAAGCCACAGGCAAAACTCACAGATTTATTGGGCAATGACCGCGCGCGCGTGTTGATGTATATTTGGGGTGGCGATCACAGGCGCGGAGAAATATTGCCGACACCATATTTAAATGAGCTCGGCAGAAGCCTGATTTTGCGACCCGCCAGCACCGGACAGGCACGCGAGCGGGTCAACCTAACAACCGATTTCCAACGCGCCTTTAGTACAGAGCCAACACGCCTCATCGGCATTGCCGTTTCTGCCGACAGTGATGACACCAACACAAAGATTGAGGCACGCATCTCCAATATGCGTATCGAAAAAGCGCTCTGAGCTGCCCTCGGGCCAGATCTGGGGCCACAACCTCCGGTCCATTGCAATCCATGGTCATGGCCAGACCAAAGCCACCACGAGCCGCGCGCGACACCTGAGATAAAATCAATGCGCCTATCGGCAGAGATCAGCCTGGGTTTTGTGCCAAAAAGTCTTTCATGCGCTTCAGGGCACGGGAGATGTTTTCTTGGCTGTTGGCATAGGAGATACGAATGTACCCCTCCCCAAGCGTACCAAAATCCGGCCCGCCAATCGTCGCCACACCGGTTTGCTCAAGCAGTTCACTGGCCAAGGCCTTCGCTTTCCATCCGGTTTGTGACACATTGGGAAAGGCGTAAAAGGCACCCTTCGGCGTGATGCAAGAGACCCCGGGGATTTCATTGAGCTGAGTGACCACCATTTTGCGCCTTGCATCGAACTGCGCCACCATTTCGCCCACTGCGGACTGCGGACCCATTAAAGCCTCCAATGCTGCATATTGCGCCGGCGCATTGACGCAAGACCAAGCGTTGACGGCCAATTTTCGGGCCATATTATACAATCTATCCGGCCAAATCGAATAGCCCAGCCGCCAGCCCGTCATCGCGTATGTTTTTGACCAGCCATTGAGGACAATCAACCGGTCGCGAATTTCGGGATAGCTCAACAGGCTAACATGTTGCTCCCCATCATAGAGCATTTGGTCATAAATTTCGTCTGACAGGATCGCAACATCGGGATAGTCTGAAAGACCGGCCACCAATTTGTCGATTTCTGCCTTGGGCGTAATGCCACCGCAGGGGTTGGCTGGGGAGTTGAGGATAATCAACCGTGTGTTGGGGCCAATCAGCTTCAATGTCTCCTCCGCAGAGAACGCAAACCCATTTTCCTCGCGGATCGGAATAGCAATAGGCGTGGCGCCAGTGTATTCAATCATTGAACGATAAATCGGGAAGCCCGGATCAGGATATAATATCTCTCCGCCTGTTTCACCGAACATCAAGATCGCGGTGAACATCGTCACTTTACCGCCCGGCACGATAAGCACATTGGCCGGGCTCACTTCTGTGTGATATCGGCGATGAAGATCGGCACTGACCGCTTCGCGCAGCGGCAAAATTCCAGTGGCGTCGGTGTAGCCATGATGCCCATCGCGCAGAGCTTTGACCGCCGCCTCAACGATATTCTCAGGCGTCGGGAAATCCGGCTGACCGATCCCGAGGTTGATCACATCCATGCCACCAGCCGCCAAAACCCCAGCGCGGCCCAAAACGGCAAACGCATTTTCTTCACCGATTCTATCGAAATTTGAAACTGTCTTCATGTTGAACCCTTTTTGTCCCTTGGAGTGATATGCGGGCGGACCGCTTTGGCGGCAAGGATGCGATTGCATTGGCCAAAATGTCCAGCGTCTTAGTGCGCCATTCACGCGCAAAAGCTCGCAGCTTGCATTTAAGTGAGTTTTGTAGCCCGGCATGCAAATCTTATGAGCGATAGAGTCCAGGCTCCACCCCACGCGTACAAGACAAAGGCGCTATGTTGCCTGAACCTCGCTCTATGATTTCGCGGCGCCCTGGCCAGCGCGGCGGCCAAATACGGCACCGGACGTCAAACCTGAGCCGCCGGGATAGCCGGCATAGAAAACACCACCAACAATTTCACCGCAGGCAAACAATCCTTTAATGTCCTCTCCGCCATCTGTCAGCACCCTGCCCTCCGAATCCACCTTCAATCCGCCATAGGTGAAGGTGACGCCGCCTGTGACCGGATACGCATAGAAAGGTCCTTGATCCAAGGTTTGTGCCCAATTGGATTTCGGAAGATCAAGGCCAATCGTGGCCTTGCCATCCAAAGCTGTCGGATCAAAAACCGTCATTTGATCCACGGCCGCGTTATAGCGCGCAATGGTTTCGCTTGCGGCCGCCGCATCCACACCGCTCATCTGCTCTATCAGATCATCCAGCCGATCGGCTTTGACAAAATGCGCGTCTTCAAAACGGTACTCATCATAGAGCAGATCGTAGGTTTTGCTGTCAAAAACCTGCCAAGCAAATTGGCCGGGCTGTTCTAGGATGGCCGCGCCATATTGCGCATAGGTGTAATTGCGGAAATTGGCGCCCTCGTCCACAAAACGCGCCCCATCGGCATTGAGCATGACTCCAAGAAAGTAGGAGATCTTGCGATAATTTTTGCGCTCGCCCGGCGGCAAGTCAAGATTCCCAAAATCGGCCATATGCAGATCCATCGGCGTCGCGTGGCACCCCGCGTAAAGCCCATAATCCGAAGCGCCAAGTTCCAGCGCCATAAGCAGACCATCACCCGTGTTATGCGGGGTCCCGCGCACTTTCGCCGCGGCCCAATTTTCGCCCATATGCTTAACGCGCAGCGCATCATTGGCCTCAAAGCCACCGCAAGCCAGGATGACGGCATCCGCCAGCAGATGCTCCTTGCCCATTTGCACGCCCCGAACGTGGCCCGCCTCAGTGATCAAACCGGTCACCGCACTGTTGTAACGCACCGTTCCCCCGAGCCGCTCAACAGCCGCCAATTCCATATCAAACAGGCCAACGCCCTCATTCTCTGCCGCCAATGTCAAGCCGCCCCAAAAGACATGCCGGCCCGCTTTTTCAAAACTCTGGCGGCTATAGATGGGTTCAAATTTGACCCCATGCGAGGCCAGCCAGCGCATGGTCACCCCGGACTGATGGACCAGCGCCTCCTGCTCCTCAGACAAAGGGCGCCCGTCGTTGAAACCCAACAGGTCTTGGGTAAATTTTTCAGTCGTATAGCTGCCGAAATCAGCATTCTTCAACCGTGGATCATCCGGGTTGCGCAGCAGGGGCATCAGATCATCAGCGCCATCATAGGCAAAACGCATCGCCCCAGCGGTGTATTTTGTATTGCCTCCCGACAGAGATTTATCGGCCTTTTCGAGCAACGTAACCTTGGCCCCGTTTTCCAAAGCGGCAAGCGCTGCACATAGGGCGGCATTTCCAGTTCCGACTATGACGACAGATTTTGACATTGGCTTTCCCATTTTATTGAAATATTGTATCCAAGCGGATACAATTGGTCTCTCTAAAATGAACGAAACAGAATTGCAAGTCATGTCCCAAGGCGAGGCGGCATATCATCGACTCTACGAGGCGATACGCGCAGGCGATTTCCGACCCGGCGACAGGTTGCGCGAAATTGACGTGGCAGAACGGTTGACCCTATCTCGCACGCCTGTGCGTGAGGCCCTGCGCAAGCTGGAAAATGACGGCATCGTTGAACATCGGCCCCGATTGGGCGCCGTAATCCGCACATTGACCCCTTCCGAAGTTGTTGAACTTTACGAAATGCGGCTTGTTCTTGAGCGCACGGCAGCACAGATGGCTGCAAAACACGCCAATGCAGCTGAGATTGATCTGCTCAACGACATAAATGATCAAATCGCAGCGCTCGGTGATGAGACGCAACAGGCCGCGGCCCTAAATCAAGATTTCCATCAACTTATTTATCTTGCTAGCCGGAACCGCTTTTTATTGGCCTCGGCCCGGGGTCTCAACAATGCGCTCATGTTGCTGGGGCCCACGACACTGGACGATGAAGCGCGGATAAAAACGGTGAGCGCGCAACATGCTCACATCATCGAGGCCATCCGCGCAGGCGATCAAACCGCGGCCGGCGATGCGGCGGAGGCCCATTTGCAAACCTCTTTGCGCCACAGGCTCAAAGGGCTGGACCGATGAGAGCGCATATCTATGCCTTTTTGTGTGCAGGTCTTGGGGTCCTGGCCTTTAAACTGTTGCAGCTGCCGTTGCCTTGGCTCTTGGGGCCAATCTTTGCCTGTTTGATCGCCGCATTGCTTGGCGTGCCCATGCGTGGCGTCAAAGTGATAAATGAAGCCATGCGCAGCATTCTCGGAATCGCCGTCGGCGCCACATTTTCCCTCGCATTGCTGGTCTCGATGGGCAGCATGTGGCCAACGCTTTTGTTGATCCCGGTGATGACCATCTGCATCGGACTGGTTGGCGTTTTTTATTTCCAGCGCCTCTGGGGGTTTGATTTTGCCACCAGCTATTATTCCGCAATGCCGGGCGGCCTGCAGGACATGCTGATCTTCGGTGAAGAGGCCGGTGGAAATGTGCGCACGCTCGCGCTGATCCATGCCACACGGGTTTTGGTCATTGTCGTGACCCTACCCTTCCTATTGACCTGGGTCTGGGATGCAGATCTTAGCAATCCCCCAGGCGCTCCAGCCGCCAGCATCGCGCTCTCACAGCTGGGTTGGATGGTTTTTTGTGGGCTGGTGGGCTGGCAGCTGGCAAAACGTATGGGCATGTTTGGGGCTTCGATCCTTGGGCCACTATTATTGGCTGCACTACTATCCCTGACCGGCATCTTGCACCACCGCCCCCCATCAGAAGCCATTTGGGCAGCACAATTTTTCATAGGAATGAGCGTTGGGTGCAGATACGCCGGCGTGACCATGGCGGAAATTCGAAAGGATGTGACCGCGGGGCTGGGGTTTTGCATCCTGCTGTTGCTGCTGGCGGTGATCTTCGCCGAAGGAATTCACTTGGCGGGGCTGGCGCCCGCGTTGGAAACCGTTCTCGCCTTCGCACCTGGCGGACAAGCGGAATTGACCGTGCTCGCCCTAATTGTTGGAGCGGATATGGCCTTTGTCGTGGCCCATCATGTCTTGCGAATATTTATCGTTATTCTGGGTGCACCGCTCTTTGCGCGCCTGTTCAGCCCGAAAACTGACGACGCAAAGCTATAACTCTAAACTCAATGACAACCGGCGATCCCGAAAGGGCTCGTCAGTGATAGGCCTCTGAATTGATCATATGAATAGGCGCCCCCGCGGCATAGGCATTGATTTGATCGAAGATATCGGAAAATTGCATGTCAAACTCATCTTCAGTGACAAAGCCAATATGTGGCGTGGCCAAAACATTCGGGTGTGTCAAAAGAATATTTTCACGATCCAAAAGGGGCTCTTGATCGAACACATCCACAGCAGCGTGAAGCTGGCCCTTCGCAATCTCTGCCTCCAAGACACCGGGGGCCACAAGTCCAGAACGCGACGTATTTACGAACAGAGCGTGCGGCTGCATCTGACCAAAGTCCTCGGCCGTAATCAAACCGCGGGTCTCAGGTTTCAACCGGACATGCAGGCTCACGATATCGGACTGCCTAAAAAAAGCCTCGCGGGACACAGCTACGGTTTCACCAGCCGAAGCGGTCACCACAGCACCAAACCCCCAAACAGCGCATCAGCGCAGCGCTGAGCTGCTGCAAGCCGCACGCGAGGCGAGCGATCTGACCAACAAGCTTTTGTCCTTTGAGCGCGCGGGGGGCACGGATGTGTTGCGATCAGGCAGCCAGATTGATCTCAACCGCCTGATCGTGAATGCCGTCAACGCCTTTGAACAAAACCACCCCAAGGCCTGCTTGAAAGTGACGCAAGATTTGCCCCGCGAACGCCTCTTTATTCGAGCCGATCAAACCATGCTCCAAGAAGCCATTTTGAACATATTCAGCAACTCTTTGGTGCATGGCGGACCAAAGTTGACGCAAATTTGGGTCACGCTTCGCAAGAGCAACGCCACGGCAGAAATTCTCATTCAAGATGATGGCATTGGAATACCCAAGGAGCGCCACCTCGAAGCACTAAGCCGATTTTCACAAGCCGGCGGTGGCCCCGGCAGCGGGCTTGGCCTCGCCATCGCCGTCCGCGTGATGAAAAATCATGGCGGGCAATTGAGCATCTTGCCCTCCTCCCGTGGCGCGACAATCAAACTGCGCTTGCCTTTGCTGGAGATCTGATCCTCCGCCCGGTGCGGCGGCGGCAAGTGCTGTGCGCAAAACCTGTGAAGTTCTCGAACCGATGCAAAAAACGGAAGCGCCGGTAAAATTATTGTGGCGCTTCTTTGCGCCCATACGCTACACTATGTGTGTTATCCCATTCAAATGACCCGTCAATACAACTCCAAGAGGCCTGCTGCATGAGCGCTATCGCAGCCATCGATGTCCGTCTATTTCATATTCCCTTGGCAGAGGTGTTGGTGGATGCCAAACACGGCGACCATCATATTTTTGAGCTGATCACCGCAACCGTCCATCTTGAGGATGGATCATCTGGCACCGGTTATACCTACACGGGCGGCAAAGGCGGACGTGCGATTGCTGCCATGATATCTCATGACTTGACCCCATTTCTTTTGGGCCAATCCGCAACGGATGTGGAAGGTCTCTATGATGCGATGCAATGGCACGTGCATTATGTGGCGCGCGGCGGCATCGCTGCATTTGCGATCTCTGCTGTGGATATTGCACTTTGGGATCTGCGTGGCAAACGCAGCGGCCAGCCTCTTTGGCAAATGGCCGGCGGCGCGGCGCAGTCTTGTAAAGCCTATTGCGGCGGCATTGATCTTGGCTTTCCCCTGCCAAAACTTTTGGACAGTGTCCAAAGCTATCTTGACCGTGGCTTCAACGGCGTGAAGATCAAGATTGGTCAACCCACCCTCGCGGAAGATATTGCCCGAATAAAAGCCGTACGCGATCTCATCGGGCCAGATATCACATTCATGGTGGATGCAAATTATTCGATGACAGTCGCAGAAGCAATCACCGCAGCCAAGGCCTTTGCACCCTACGATATTACATGGTTCGAAGAGCCAATCATCCCCGACAACTATTTGGGCTACGCTGAGATCCGCGCAGCAACGGGAATGCCTCTGGCGATGGGAGAAAACCTGCATACAATTCATGAGTTTGAGCTGGCATTTGCGCAGTCAAACCTGAGCTTCATCCAACCCGATGCCTCCAATTGCGGCGGCATCACCGGCTTTCTTCAGGTCGCAGCCCTGGCCAAACAAGCCGGTATCCCGATTTGTAGCCATGGGATGCAAGAGCTGCATGTGAGCCTTGTTTCCGGCCAAAAAAACGCGGGCTGGATCGAGGTCCATTCCTTCCCGATAGAGCAATACACACAGCGCCCGCTCGTCATTGAAAACCACGTGGCGCTGGCCCCAAATACCGCAGGGATCGGCGTGACTTTCGACTGGCAAAAACTTGAGGCCGCGAACCTGTTGGTAGGCTAGTGGATGCACCTATATGGGGTTACCAAATACACTGATCGCTGCGCTTTTGCCTCCCGATGCAGCCATTGGGCAGCTGGCGCGGCAACACTGCAATATGCAGCGCTCGGATCGCCTGGGCGGCGTTCCATCCGGTTGCTCATTGAAATGCGCAGAGCAACACTATGGCACCCAATATGTGCATGTGATTGTCATTGCGGATGGCCGTCAGCGCGACACTCACTTGAAATAGGCCGTAACAAAACCGCAGCAAGCTCAGTTTAGGCTGGTGTGAAGAAGCTACAGGCTTAGGAGCTACTCGGGATTTATAAATCCTCTTACAAACGGTGTTTGAATAAGTTGAAGGGGTTGTATGCCCGAGCTTAGAGACTACGCGCCCGGAGCAGCGCCTTCCGAATAAAAGCATCTTTCAACAGGCACTTGAGTTGGGTATTAAGCCGGTCATTATTCTTCAAAGCCTTGAGCTCATTTTGCGTTAGGCTGTAAGGGTCATCATCCAGCTTCCTACGCAGACTCATGTCGTTCCAAACCGAAGTGATAATTATGCGTTCTTGATCTGTCATACAAATAGTAACGGCAACACAAGCTTCAGTGTTAGTGGGCAGATACATTTATTCCCCCATGCCTAGGAACATCTCACGAGTCTCTATGCAGTATATGCTCAATAGCGGTGCGTGATACTCCAGAACCTGAAACTCATACGCGTTGATGCGCTGCGCCATCATGCTTGTAAGCGCTTATGTTACATGCACCTTAAGCGGTCTCTTAGTCCGATGAGGCAACCAGAGAGCTGTGCACGTTTTAAGCCGAAATTCGAAGCAAAATTCATTGTTGGTTATGGGTTAATCGTCCGGTGAGACCGTCAAAAGGCAATTTAACGTTGACATACCTCATAGCGTTAACTCCATCAAAGAGATGCGCGACGCTGCGAGCGTAAGGCGAAGAAGATCCGAAATGCAAATGAACTTATATATTCGTACATTCATAACACCTGTTGATGCACAGATGTTTAAAAGCGTGCTCCAAACAAAATGGCCTGAGATGATCGCTTCCATCGAGGGCGCCCGCTTTAGGCTGTTATACAATGAAAGCACTCCGAACGTATCAACGGTGGGTTGGGAGTTTTCTAACTCTGAGGTACAAAAGGAGATAGAAGCACTGATCAAATCTGAGATTTCTAAGTTCACTAAGGCGTTACCGAACTGCCCAATTCATTATTCAGGTGCTGTTGAGCTTGATTTTGTTGGGAGAATTTAAGCAGACATACTTCCTGACGTCATGAAAACTCTTCACCGTTTTACAATTCAATGTCTGGCCTGAGTAATACCCGGGTGACAGCCAATCTAAGTGAGCTCAAATTCTCCAACATTCCTCAAGCCCTGGTTTTGGCACAGGGAAATTTATAATGCCGCGGCCCGCAAAACCACTTTAATCTATGTCGTAGTTTTTACCTTTTGGGGATTTTAGCCTCACTATGATACCACTTTCACAAAGGGGGGTTATTAGCTGTGATCGAACCGATGACCGAGACTGACAAAACAGCAGCGGATGTAATTCGGGCTTTCGCTGCGGTTGCCACGGGGGTGCAAGGTCTAGCTATGGGACAATCACCTCCAATCCCCGTTTTGACATGCAAGCAATCCAATAGTCAGATTTTAGTCGACATTTTGGATATAATTTTAGCCACTGGAGGCCCACATGCAAAAGCTATCAATCATCAGGTTTAAACCTAAGCCAGGTTACCTCGATGAATTTGCCGCAAACTTAAGCGCTTACAATGAAACCAAGCACCGAGTGTTCCACTTAATGAAATCAGGCGAAGAGTTACATGCGATCGTCATAAGAGATGCCAATATACTTGCTCAGGATGCCGCCGATGGCGTAAAATTTCTTGATAGCCAGCGGCATCTTCTGCAGGAGTTTGACTCAGTGAACAGGCATACAATCCCGTTAAGCGGCGATTTAATACACACCACCGTGAAATAACTTTGAGTTTGCAGCTCTAAGACTAAAGGAAAATGAACGATGTTATTTATGGTAAAAGTTACGCATGATTATTCAACATGTCAGGCGCACCACCCCACTAAGGCAGATCTATATAAAAATACGTTAGCGAACTTGGGCGATCACGGCATTAAAGTTCACGGGCAATACTCAAATCGGCTCATCCATACAAACTTCATCATATGTGAAACAGATAGCTTTGAGGCGTTAGATGCGGCCTTTGATCCGATCCTTGAGATGGGTCATTTTGAGGCTACCCCTGTTATGAAGCGGGATTAACAGAGCCTGTAAGCAGCCCTCAATTCATGTGTGTTTGTCGGTTTTTGGTACCCAAGGCCGGACTCGAACCGGCACGCCTCGCGGCGGGGGATTTTGAATCCCCTGCGTCTACCATTCCGCCACTTGGGCTTATCGATTACACTGCGTTTCCTGCGTTCTCGCTTTGAAAATCTTGACTGTTAAATTGGGACCACGTCTCGTAAACGTCTACCAAATTTAGCAGCGGATCATCTGTGCAAGAAGATTTAACACAACTCGTCTTAGCCAAACTCGAACCCGAAGGAACTGGTAAGCGATACTTCGTCTACGGCTCGAATCTTGATGGATTTGGTAGTGAAATTTCTGCGAAAGGTAAAGCCAGTTATTCTGTCTAAATAGGAATAAACGGCAGAAGAAGCGCGACATGCGAAAAATATAGCTGCAATTGAGCAAAGCGCAGTATCAGATGAACAGGCCGAAGCGCAGGTAATGTTTGCCGATGCTCTAAAAAGAGCGGCCCGCAGTGACCAAGGCGACAGGGCTGCTGGAGAGCTTAGTAAAAAATCTTAAACAACTTGTCGAGAATTGCGTTAAATTGCGTCAAAATGTGCTGCGCAGCGATTGGGTCGCCGATCACCGCGACCGTAAGCTCGGCCGTGACCGCAGTGGTAAATCCCGCTGCAGCCTTCGCCAGATTGACCAGCCCGCGCATGATCTGGCGATTTTTCAGATCATCCTGCGCATCATTGAGGGGGGCTTCAGATATTGTCTCCTTCAGATCCGTATCAAGATCCTTGAAATATTCCATAACCTCCCGGTCTGCGATATCGCCCATTTTAGGATCTAGGTTGGCCTTTTTAAATTGCTGCTCAATCGCCACCGCATCCGCTGTGCCCGATGCCAAAGGTGCCGGGCCAATGGCCCCGGGGGCGCCAGCAGGCGGCTGCTCAGGCTGGAGGTATTTGCGCATCATTTCATGTTGCTCAAAAAGCGCTGTGGTGTCGCTTATAAGACTGTCGCTCCAGGCCCCCACCGCCGCCTCATCCTTGATGCTTTTGATGCGGCCTGTAGCGTTTTCATACCTATACAAATTTTTATTTTTATATTTTAAAACAATTTAATATTTGGATGTATTGATCTACAATACGCCCAAATCAAAGTTATAGTTGCGCGCTAAAAAATCAGCCCTGATGTTCTCAATGAGCTCTATGAAGGCCCTGCGCAGGTCATCCAGATCTTTGGGGTTATTTGCCGGTGGCGGCGTATGAAGCGGCTTATCTCCCAGGATCACCTTGCCGTTCCGCACTGCAAATTCAACTGCGGAGGCGGTTTCCAATTGCTGTTTCACATTTGCATCATCAGGATCCAGTTTTAGCTTGAGCGCCTCTAACAAACGTAAACTTTCCAGCGTATCTGACTGGCGATCCCAATCGGTCAAACTGGCATATTGAACCTCGCCAAAGCCATAGGGCAGCGGCGCGCTGTCAAGCTTGGCATGCATCAGCTTGCCCTGGCGTTTCCCCTCTCCGGCCTCCTCAATGACACTGTGTGATCGCACGCTCTGCTTGGTCCAAAGCGTGAGAACCGCCTGACACTGTGCCAAATTGCCTTTAATTCGGTCGCGCCACCGATCCCTCGGCACGATATCACCATTCCACCAGATGTTGATATTATGGGCTTGCAAATAGCGGACGATCCCAGCCACTTCTATCTTATTATCATGAGCATAGGGGATAAATACAAAGGGTGCCTCGGGCTGTTCCGGTACCACCTCGCTCCCCGGCGGTTCGGGCCACGCGTCTGGATAGGTGAGACGATCTGGTATGATCACCACCCGATCCACATTCATGTCTTCAAGCTGCCCCTACGTCAGACCCACGGTCTCGCCAAGATCTGTAAACTCCCTCTCACCCGCATCATTGATAACTGTCCGAAAGTCCGCCCCCAGCATGTTCGCCGCCAGCAGGTCCGCATCCCGCAGCTCCGCCCGCAGCAGGTTCGCTCTAGACAAATTAATCTTGACGCCCGATCGGACATATCGATTCCACACATCAACGCTTTGCTTCAATATTTCGAGCTGCTTGGGATCTGCCATAATCCTGCCTGTATTAAATACATACCTTCAATTTTTTTGGATTTTAACATGGTTTACAGATAGACGAAATAAAACTCTAATCATAGCGCGCAAGGCTTCAGCCGATCTTTGGTGCCGGGCGCTCCGCCGGAGAACGGAGGCCACAGGGTCATCTGGGGGCTGATGTCAGGCGTTCAGACTGAGATTATATCTGGCGTTAAAATCGGGCGCGGGTCACCTGACCTTGCACCCCTTCCCAAGCGGCGGTGGCCAAAGACATGCCCAAAATACGTTTGGGATTGGTGGGCGGCGGCATTTCAACACCGCTCAAAGGTCGAAATCCGAATCTTTGATAATAGGGCGCGTCCCCCACCAGCAGCACCTTGTTCCAACCAAGTCCTGGCGCCAAGGCCAGGCTTTCACGAATCAAATATCCCCCCAGCCCCTCGCCCTGCCGAGTTGGGTGGACGGCAATCGGCCCAAGCAAGAGCACGTGACGCTCCCCGACACAGACAGGCCAATAGCGAATGGCACCGGCCAGAATGCCATCTGGATCCCGCGCCACCTGTGACAGGGCGGCAATCGGCGGAGTTCCCTCGCGCAATCGATAGGAAGACAAAGCCTCCCGGCCCGGAGCAAAGCACAAATCATACAGCGCTTCGACTTCCCACCAATCTGCGTCTGTCTCGCGGTTTAAATGAAACACCGCCCCGTCCTCTTTCGTTTTGCAACTGGCCTAACACGCGGTTACGCTTGGCGCAAACCCAGAGGAGAGCACATGTTTTATCGTCCCGACGAGGGTCACGGCCTGCCCCATAATCCGTTTAATGCCATCATTGCCCCGCGGCCCATCGGCTGGATCTCAACGCAGGACGCAGATGGACGACGCAACCTGGCGCCCTATTCGTTTTTCAACGCCGTGGCCTATGTGCCGCCGCAGGTGATGTTTGCATCCACCGGTGCAAAAGCCGATCAGGATGGCACAAAAGACAGCGTCAGCAATATCCGCGAGACCGGAGCATTTTGCGTCAATATTGTCGAATATGCTATGCTAAACGCGATGAATGCCTCCTCGGCAAGTCTTGGAAAGCAAGAAGATGAGTTTGCACATGCAGGGCTCGAAGCCCTGGCCTGTGACACCATCTCAGGGTTTCGCGTTGCCGGCGCGCCCGCCAGCCTTGAGTGTAAGGTGACACAGATCATCACGCTGGCCGGGCCGGCTAATTTTGCCGTCTTCGGGGAAGTCACCGGCGTTCATATGCGTGATGATTGTATGGTGGATGGCCTGTTTGATGTGAAAAAATTTAAGCCATTGGCGCGTTTGGGCTACAAAGATTACAGCTTTGTGGATCATAGCTTTGCTCTGAGCCGCCCGGACGACTGATCCGGGCGGCTATGGTGCTTTGAGGTCTAATGCCCAGCCGCCAAAATGCCAGTGCGCACACCGTAATCCACAGCAATTTGATAGTCAGGGTCATCATCACTGTCGACGATCAAATGCCCGGCCTTGCTTAGAAGGTAATGGCAATCTTTGCTCAAGTGACGCAATTGAATGCGCTTGCCCGCCTCTTCATATTTCAGCGCCAAGGCCTCAATCGCCTGCAGAGCCGATTGATCCGCAACCCGGCTGTCTGCGAAATCGACAACCACCGTCTCTGGATCCTCATATGGGGTAAACAGCTCCGAAAACCCCTCTGTTGAGCCAAAGAAAAGCGGACCGCGGATTTTGTAAACCTTGGTGCCATCACTCTCAACCGCACGGTTCGCATGGATCCGGGTGGCGTTTTGCCAAGCATAGGCCAGCGCCGAGACAATAACCCCAACCACAACCGCGATGGCAAGGTCAGTCATCACCGTCACAGCCGTGACCAAGATGATCACAAAGGCATCCGTCAGCGGCACTTTTCGCATGATCATCAAACTGTTCCAAGCAAAAGTGCCGATCACGACCATGAACATTACGCCGACCAAAGCGGCCAAAGGAATTTGTTCGATCAAGGGAGAGGCCACGACGATAAAGGCCAAAAGGAACAACGCTGCGGCGGTGCCGGCAATACGGGTGCGCCCGCCGGATTTCACATTGATCATCGACTGACCAATCATGGCGCAGCCGCCCATTCCACCAAAAAATCCAGTGACGGTATTCGCGATGCCCTGCGCAATACTCTCTTGGCTCGCACCCCCTCGCTTGTTGGTGATGTCCCCCACAAGATTGAGCGTCAGCAGGCTTTCAATCAGGCCAATGGCAGCCAGAATCCCCGCATGGGGAAGGATGATCCAAAAAGTTTCTAAGGTCAGCGGCACGCTGGGGATATGAAACTGCGGCAAGCCGCCCTCAATACTGGCCAAATCGCCAACGCGTGGCACATCAATGCCAAAGGCAATCACAACCACCGCGACAATACCAATTCCCGCCAAAGGAGCCGGGACCGCTTTGGTCAGCTTGGGCATGCCCCAAACGATCACCATAGTGAGCGCAACCAGCCCCAGCATGAACAACATGGGCAGACCCGAAAGCCACTCCCCGCTCGACATGCCATGGCCCGTGTTTACCACAGATCCCGGCACTTTAAACTGTGTCATCTGCGCCAGGAAAATGACAATTGCTAAGCCATTCACAAAACCCAGCATCACCGGATGCGGCACAAGACGAATGAATTTGCCCCATTTCATAATGCCAACAAAAATCTGAATAAGCCCCATGAGCACCACCGTCGCGAAGAGATATTCGACTCCATGCTGCGCCACAAGCGCCACCATGACCACCGCCAGAGCGCCCGTTGCGCCGGAAATCATCCCAGGGCGCCCACCGATCAGCGCGGTGATCAGCCCAACGATAAAAGCGGCATAAAGCCCGACCAAAGGATGCACCCCAGCGACAAAGGCAAAGGCCACCGCCTCGGGCACCAGCGCCAAAGCCACGGTGAGACCAGCCAAGAGCTCGATACGAATACGGCCTGGGGTCAAGGGCTCCCCAGCGCTCAAATTAAAGTTGGCAAAAGAAGATTTGACCGCCGATGCAGCCAATGAAACACGAGACATAATGGAAACCTTTTTGTCGAACAGTCGAAACTTTGCCGCCTCTTATCATATATTTCGCGGAGGTCACAGAATTCTTAACGCGCTGTGAAATTCTGAGCCCAAAGCCCCGGTCGGCGACTAGCGCGGCGCATAAAAACATGTAACAAAATGAAGATACTTCGACATCATTAAGGACGCAGACGATGAGCACAACAAAAATTGGAGTGATTGGTGGCTCCGGGGTTTATGACATTGATGGGCTGCAAAACCCTAAATGGCAACAAGTCGAGAGTCCCTGGGGCGTGCCGTCCGATGAGCTGCTCACCGGACAGCTGGCCGGTGTCGAAATGGTCTTCTTGCCCCGTCACGGGCGCGGCCATGTCCACGCCCCCAGTGATGTACCGTATCGCGCCAATATCGACGCTTTGAAACGACTTGGAGTTACAGATGTCGTCTCCGTAAGTGCCTGCGGTTCGTTTCGCGACGAGATGGAGCCAGGACATTTTGTTTTGGTCGATCAGTTCATAGACCGCACCACACAGCGGGCCAGCTCCTTTTTCTCCAGCGGTTGCGTGGGTCACGTCAGCCTCGCCCACCCGACCTGCCCTCGGCTATCAGCTGCTTGTGCTGCGGCGACAAGGGCGGAAGGGATAACCGTGCATGAGGGTGGCACATATCTCGCCATGGAAGGGCCACAATTCTCAACACTGGCTGAAAGCCGCATGTATCGTGAAAGCTGGGGGGCGGATGTGATCGGTATGACCAATATGCCTGAAGCAAAACTCGCGCGCGAAGCCGAATTATGCTACACCTCCGTGGCCATGATCACCGACTATGACAGCTGGCACCCAGATCATGGGGAGGTCGATGTGACGGAAATCATCAAGACTCTCATGGGCAATTCAGCGCAGGCCAAGGGGATGGTGGCACGCCTGCCGCAGCTTTTGGGCGCCACCCGCAACCTCTGCCCGGCTGGCTGCGACCGATCACTGGAATATGCTATACTCACCGTTCCCGAGGCCCGTGATCCTGTTTTGCTCAGCAAGCTCGATGCCGTTGCCGGACGGGTCTTGCGCTAAGGCGCTACATTGTCAAACACGGCAAATTGGGGCTCGTCTCTGCCAACAGAGCTGCTATGACGGGCGCGCCAGAAGAGGACTGTTTTATGAAAACCGTAAAAGACTATATCCGCACCATCCCTGATTTCCCACATGAGGGGATCATGTTCCGCGATGTCACCACGCTTTTTGCCGACCCGCGCGGCCTGCGTCTGGCTATTGATCAACTGCTGCATCCCTATGCAGGAATCCCGGTCGACAAGATTATTGGCCTTGAGGCACGCGGCTTCATTCTGGGCGGCGCCATTGCGCATCAGCTGGGTAAAGGTTTCGTGCCAATCCGTAAGCAAGGCAAACTGCCCGGCAAGACCCTATCACAGGCCTATACATTGGAGTATGGCGAGGCGGTGATGGAGATACATGAAGACGCCATTGAACCGGGTGAAAAGGTTCTGGTGGTTGATGATCTTTTGGCCACGGGCGGAACTGCAGCCGCAGGTCTCAAGCTCTTGGAACGTCTCGGCACAGATGTCATTGGATGCGCATTTATCATTGATCTGCCAGACCTTGGCGGCCGCCGTGTGCTGGAGGGTTTAGACATGCCCGTCCATTGCCTGTGCTCCTACGAGGGTGTTTAGCCTGCCTCTGTTTTACCGCGCCTATCAAAGCGGATCGCGGCATATAGCACATGGGAACGCCAGCGTCCCGCGATTTGCAAATAACTCTGCGCCACCCCTTCATATTTAAAGCCGCAGCTCTCCAATAAACCGCGCGAGGCGTGGTTTTCCGGCAAGCAGGCCGCCTCAATGCGGCTCAAATCAAGTTTGCGAAAAGCATGGGCCACCAGCCCGGTGACCGCCTCGCGCATATAGCCCTGACGCGCGAAGCGCTCTCCTGTCCAATATCCCAAAGTTCCTGCCTGAGCCGGGCCTCTGCGGATATTGTCCAATGTGACTGCTCCCACAAGCGCTTGATCGGTCTTACGGAGCAAAAATAACGGACAGCCTGAGCCATTTTTAACGGCGCGCTGTGCCCAGTATACCCGCGCCGTAAAGTTTCGCCGAGTCAAATGCTCCTCTGACCAGACCGGGTCCCAAGGAGAAAGAAAATTACGGCTTTCGCTGCGCAGCTCTACCCAAGCGCGAAAGTCATTGTGTTGAGGCAACCGCAAGATAAGCCGGTCGGTCTCACACACAGGCTTGGCATTACGGGCAAACATCAATCACGCCACCAATCTGGCCTGTACAGCCGCCAGATCGGGCGCATCGCTCACCGGTCCGTAAAGCGCCATAGCCGCCGGTGCGCCATCGGACATCGCCCCGGCATAGCTGCGCACAGTCTCAACAGTTACCGCATCAATTTGCGCCACGACCTCGTCCAAAACAGGAATGCGGTCCCAAATCGAAAGCATCCGCGCCAGGCGCTCAGCCCGCGCAGAGGGGCTTTCCAGCCCCATCAACATGCCCGCTTTCATCTGGGCCCGCGCTCGGGCCACTTCAACTTCGCTCATATCTTCTGCCGCGCGTTTTAGCTCATCTATGGTGATATGGGCCAAATCAGACAGTTTATCGCCGGAAGTGCCGGCATAGAGTGTCATCGTGCCCGTATCGCAATAGGCGCCAGCACTGGCAAAAATCGAATAGCATAGGCCGCACTTTTCCCGCACCTCTTGAAACAGCCGGGACGACATACCGCCGCCAAAAGCCGAGGAAAAAATCTGTGCCGTGTAGATATTGGGGTCTTTGTAATTCGGGCTTTCGAAAGACAAAGCAAAATGCGCCTGTTCAAGATCTTTCACGCGGCGAATTTCGCCGCCCTGAAATTGCGCCGGCGTCACCTGTGCCTGCGCCCGCGCGGTCAAATCGCCAAAAATATCCTCACATTGCCGCAAAATTTCCGCATGATCCACCGCCCCGGCCGCCGCCAGAACCATTTGATCAGGGCTATAATTTTCGTGCACAAATTGCGACAAATCCGTTCTTTGAAATTGGGCCACACGCTCCTCTGGCCCTAAAATTGATCGCCCCATGGCCTGCCCCGGATAAGAGACCTCTTGCAGCCAATCAAAGATGATATCATCCGGCGTATCCAACGCTTGACCAATCTCAGACAGGATCACCCCACGCTCGACTTCAATTTCAGCCGGATCGAAAACCGAATTGAGTACAATATCTGAAATCACATCGAGAGCCAAAGGCACATCGCTTTGCAATACCCGTGCATAATAGGCTGTCATCTCGCGGCTGGTATAGGCGTTGATATACCCACCCACATCCTCAATCGCCTCGGCAATCTGCACCGAACTGCGCCGCGCTGTCCCCTTAAAGGCCATATGCTCGAGAAAATGCGCAATGCCATTTTGTTCGATCCGCTCATGGCGGCCGCCGGCGTTGACCCATATGCCTACAGAGGCAGATTTAAGTCCTGGCATATGCTCAGTGACGATGCGAAAGCCATTTTTCAGGCGATGGGTTTGGACGGTCAAAGGGCAATACGCTCGCGAACTAGAGATTTCATGAATTGCAAATCATTGGGCATTTCGGTCATGCGCTCCTCGCGGTCAAACAAATCCGCCAGCGAGCGTGGCAAAGCAGGCCGAAGCCCTACAGCTGCGGCCACGGCGTCCGGGAATTTTGCGGGATGTGCCGTTGCCAGCGTTATCATCACAGAGCTGCCCAAGTGTCCCTCAGCCACTTTCACACCGACGGCGGAATGTGGACAAAGCACTTCGCCGGTGGTGGCAAAGAGGGTTTGGATCGTGGCGCTGGTTTCCTCTTCGGAGCTGCGGCCACTGTCAAAATCTTTGCGCAACGCATGCAAAGCACCCTGGCTGATGCCGAATCCGCCTTGCTTCATTTCCCCCATCAGCTGCGCCACGGCAGCTCCATCGCGGTTATAGGCATCAAAGAGCGCCCGTTCGAAATTCGAGGATACTTCGATATCCATGGAGGGGGTAATGGTGGGAAATACTTGATCAGTGTCATAGCGCCCAGTGGAGATGACGCGATGCAAAATATCGTTTCGGTTAGTGGCAATCACCAAACGGTCAATCGGCAGCCCCATGCGTTTGGCAATATAACCTGCAAAAATATCTCCAAAATTACCCGTAGGCACGGTGAAAGAGACCTTACGATGCGGGGTGCCTAGGCTGGTTGCAGCACTGAAATAATACACGACCTGTGCCAAAACCCGAGCCCAATTGATTGAGTTGACCCCTGCCAACTTCACCCCGTCACGGAATTCAAAATCATTGAACATGTCTTTGAGCATGGCTTGGCATGTGTCGAATGTGCCCTCCATTGCGATGGCGTGGACATTGGCCTCAACCGGAGTGGTCATTTGACGGCGTTGCACCTCTGACACTCGTCCATTGGGGAAAAGAATAAATACATTGGCCACATCCAAGCCGCGAAAGGCCTCAATCGCGGCTGATCCGGTGTCGCCAGAGGTGGCGCCGACAATCGTCACCCGTTCCCCGCGCCGTGCAAGCGCCTTTTGAAACAGCTGACCAATCAACTGCATAGCAAAATCCTTGAAAGCCAGTGTCGGGCCGTGGAAAAGCTCAAGCAGATGATGGTTTGGGCCCAATTGCACCAATGGCGCGCGCGCAGCATGGCCAAAACTCGCATAGGCAGCTGTAATGGCATCCATCAATTCAGCATCGCTGAAACAATCCCCTACAAAGGGCTTCATCACGCGAAAAGCAATCTCCTCATAGGGCTGACCGGCCAGCGCAGCGATATCAGCGGCGCTCATTTGCGGGATGCTTTGTGGGACATAAAGCCCGCCGTCCCGCGCAAGTCCACTCAACATGGCCTCTTCAAATGACAAAACAGGCGCATTCCCGCGGGTTGAGATATATTTCATTGCCTTGACCCTAAGTTTTACTGTTACGGGATCGGTAAAGGAAATAGCCAGACATTCCAAGCCAGATTAATGCCAAAGAAAACCAGGTCAGCGCATAATTGAGATGGTCATTGGGGATACTGGCACTCATTTTTGGCAATGGCCTGGCCAGGTCATCGGCAAAGCTGCTGTTGCGCAGCACCAGCAAGATTGGTTCGGTCTGCAGATGTGCGGACAGTTTGGCAACATCGCGGGCAAACCATATGTTCGCAGCAAGATCATTGTCAGGGGTGAAGCTGTCAATTTCCTGCGGCCACTGCAAATTGCCCGTCACCTGGCCCGTGCCCTTGGGTACGGCGGGCAGAGCGGCGCGCACAGAGATGAAGCCGCGATCCACCATGATCTTGCGACCATCACTAAGTTCAAAAGCATTTATCAACCGATAGCCTGCACCGTAAATCTTTTGCGACACGAGGACACGGACCGTATCGTCACCAATATATTGCCCTGTGCCACGCACGGGCAAAAGGTCATGCCTTGCCGAGCTGACCTGAGCTGGGATATCGATGGCAGGCGCCAAGATCTTGCGCTCAATCTGCGCCAGAATATCCGTTTTCCAGGCCAAGCGCTGCACTTGCCAGACGCCCAGCCCCAGTAAGATGGCCGTGCCCACTGTGGCCAATAAAATCATACCCCAATAACGCATTTCATCCCCTTCAAAGCGCAAAAAGGGCAGCTGCACGCCGCCCTTTTCATAAAGTGACCGTCGCGCTGGTGCGCCGGCAAGCTCGGTTTAGCCGGCCCAGAGGTAGACAGCGGCGAACAAAAACAGCCAAACCACGTCCACGAAGTGCCAGTACCATGCCGCAGCCTCAAACCCTACATGGCTTTGCGGTGTGAAATGGCCCTTGGTGACCCGGATCAAACAGACCAGCAAAAAGATCGTACCGATCAAAACATGCATGCCGTGGAACCCTGTGGCCATGAAGAAGTTAGCGAAGGTGATCTCACCAGAGAACGTCCACCCATCAACGACCAGCAATTCGCGGTACTCATACACCTGAAACGCTGTGAAAACAGCTCCAAAAGCAATCGCTAGGATCAGCCCCATACGCAGATCTTTGCGGTTGTTGTCATGCACCAAAGCGTGGTGTGCCCAGGTGGCCGCACAGCCTGAAATCAAGAGCAAAAGCGTGTTGATCAAGGGCAATTCGAACGCGTTGATTTGGTGAAATTCAGGCTTCAGATATTCCGTGCCGACGTATTCGTACATCGGGTAAAGCTGAT